>Ga0070717_10000030_pt1 | contig 142934 bp, 116 predicted proteins | sample LARL113metaG_FD_71366 | JGI IMG/M metagenome (GOLD analysis project Ga0070717, IMG submission 71366) | Corn, switchgrass and miscanthus rhizosphere microbial communities from Kellogg Biological Station, Michigan, USA - LAR L11-3 metaG | ecosystem: Host-associated > Plants > Roots >...
AGGGTTGACCGTTGTTGGCCATGAACTCGCGAATGAATCCGGGTTCTCCCCAACGCAGGATCAGCATGTCCTCATTGCGCAGGGTCCAGACCGGCTGAAAATTTTTCGGCAGCGGGTTCCAGTAGGTGTCGCCCAACTTGCCCCCGTGGACGATGTGGAGATGCGAGGAGGAGTGTCCGTGAGAAGCGTTGTACTTGAATTCCAAGTACACGGGCAGGCGAACGTTGCCTCCGATTTTCTCGATTTGCTCGCGGGTCAGCCGATCGTTCTCCACGCTCCGGCTCCCACCCGATTTGGTGTCGGCGGAGAGAGGCGCGCGGTAAATAAATTTGATCGGTCGATGCGCGCTCTGGATCCCGGCCATGATTGCGTCGTCCAACCACTGCTGGCGCTCCACCGGCGTTTGACCGCCCATCCGTTCACCCAGCGTCGTGCCCAGACCGGTCAGATCCGGATAGCTGTCGATCGTCTGCTGGACACATTCACGGGTGTAGTCTTTGACGATTTGGTCTTTCGGGCCGTTGCCGGTGAAGCCCCATTCCAGCGAATATTCAGCCAAGTGGTGGGCTCGCGCGAAAGCGGGTGAGACAAATGTGTTCCAGTTAACCAGGTAGGTCTCGATTCCTCGCGCTTTTGCCATCGCGAAAAGTTTCGTCCAAAATATGCGCCACTCGGCCAGCTCCTCATCGGGAAACGTCTGGGCTTCAGGAAAACTTTTCGGAACCACCAGGTAGTGGAACGGATGCAGGCTCCAAAGCGTCAGGGTATTGAAGCGATTCTCCGCCATCATATCGAGAAAGGCCTCCCAAAAGGCCAAGTCCCGCACCGTCTCCTGATGCTGCTCGATCGATGGACTCGTCCGATAGGCCGCAAAGGGTAAATTGAATTTGATCGCGCGAAACGGGAACCGGGCTCGGACCGTGCGGGGCGAAATTTGCTCCAACGCCGTGCCGAGGCGGATTTGCTCCGCCACGTCGAGCACACCATACATTGCCCCCCGTGCATCGCCGCCACTGATCGTCAAACCACCCTCGGTTCGCTCGAGTTGGAATCCATCCGGACCTACATCGGTCACATCGGAACGGACCACAATCGCCGGCTTCGTCGCCAAAGACTCACTACGAACCATTTTGTCGCCATGCGCACCGAGCGTGCTCTCGAGTTTTTTCAACGCGAACGCGACGGGCTCAGCGGAATCACGGACCTCGACCATGACCTCGGCGGCGTGGAGGAACGAGAGCCCAAAACAGAAAACGAGAAGGCCGATGCGGCGCCCAATCGCGCCGCTCATCAGCGAGAGACACCGTTCCTTTGGCGCGCGGTAAGCCACGCCGCCGGAGGGGCACATCACTCCGATATTGCACATGTGGCGATTCACGTCGGGGACTTTATTCGCGCTCACGGCAGACCGGCATCGGAAAATTTCAGCATTTCCATCGAGGTCAGGAGCGGGCTTCCTCCCCGCTCGCCTGCGCCAGAGGCGACATAAAAGGTCCGGTTGAAGCTCACCACGCTGGTCCCATGACGGCCCTGAAGGTACGGCGGTAGATCCCGCCAAGTACCCGTTTTTGTATTCAGCGCCTGGATCTCAGCATGAGCTGGTTTCTGCATCATGCTTTCTCCCCCAAAAACGATCAGTTCCGAGCCGACGGCGCGGGTGGCGGTGCCGGCGCGAGGCAACGGGAGGTTGCTGGCGGGCGGCAGAGTTGACCACGTCTGGGTCACGAGGTCAAAGACGTCCACTTCTGGTATCGTCAGATCGAATACTTGATGCGTGACCGCCGAGCTCCGGCGTCCGCCCGCCGCATAGATCTTCCCGTCCACCACCGCCGCCTCAAAATGATCCCTCGCCCGCGGTGCATCGGGCAGGACAGTCCACTTCTCCGTCTTGAAATCATACGAGTCGCACCAAGGAACCCAGCCATCCGTATGCCCGTTCTGAATACCGCAGATCAAATAGAGTTTTCCCTCGTAAACCACCGCTCCCGCACTGCCTCGCACGCGTCCAGGCGGGATCTCGGGGCCGCGCGACCAAAGATTCTTCGCCGGATCGTAAATCAAGATGTGATCGATGCCCTGTTCCCGGGGATACGGTCCTCTCATCGCGCAGGCGATATAGATGCGATGGTCCCAAACGACCGGCTGGAAGTGGTGTACCTCCATGGGCGCGGGAGGGCCGTCTGACCAGGTGCGAGACCGAGGATCGAAGACGTCGACCGGGTTGATTCCACGGCCGCCCAACAAATAAAACCGGCCGTCCACTTCGATGAACGCACATTCTTCGCGAGGGTGAATTTCACTTTTGGCTTCGACCATCCTCCACTGCGGAAGGCTGGCGATTTTCTTCGGAGCCGCGACCGGAGCGGGGCTGGCGACTGGGACCGGCACGGTTGTTCCCGTGATCTCGGCCACGCGATTAAAAAAGGCCTGCTTGCGCGCAGTGTTGATTCCCCAATTCACGGGCGGACATTGATAACCGTCCTGATAATTGCTTTCTCCGGGGTCGAAATAACCCCAGGACGCATTTTCCTCGAAGGCGGCGAGGAGGTGATTGTTAGGCTGGTCGAAATCGAAGTGATCGTCCTCGTTCACCACAATCGGCATGATATGCCAGGCTTTGCTCGCCCGGGTCGCCTGCACCATTTTGTGGATACGGCTGGGATCGTTCTTTCCATTGCCGTGAAGCAAAACGAAGTCCGAGGCTGCGATGACGTTGTCTCCTGGGACCGTGCCGCCGGTGTAGGATGTGCCGACCAAGAGACGCCGGCCCTCGCTAGAGATCGCTCTCACCCGTGTGATCAATTCGGATACACGAGCCGGCCGAAGAATGGCGTGGTCGTAGGCTTTGACGTTACATTCGTTGGCGATCTCGATCACCACATTGCCGTAGTGATGGTCCAGGACCCAATGGGTGGCGCTGTCCACCGCCTTCAGCACACCGGCTTCATCCGTCACGCGCTCGTCCTGGCCGAAATAGAAATAGCCGAGAATCACGACCATCCCGAGCCGGTCCGCCTCGTCCAAGATCCGCGTGAGTCTTTCCATATAGTCCGGCCGCAGAGAACCGTCGGGCGCGAAAGCCGAGTTGATCCAGGGCTGTTCCTTCGAATACCCCTGCGGCGAGCCGCCCTGCAGGCAGAGCGTGAAAGCGAGCACGCCGTAGCTCTTCCACGTCGCCATGGCGGCGACGAACTCTCGGTTGTTGCGCTCCGCATCCCATTTTCCGGTGTCGGGATAAGCCCAGCGGCCCACCGTCTCGGGATTCAGATCGTCATAGATCCCTTGCACCATTCGGGTATTGAAGAGCAGACCCTCCACCGGGTGGCCTTGCCAAACCCGGCCGGCATAGGTCGGGTGATCGTTGATAAAAAACCGATCTCCCTCAATGCGCACCTGGGTGTGTCGGGAAGGAGGAATTTCCGCCGCACGGGTCAACGAGAGCAGGGCAAACGCGGCGACGAAGAGACATGTCGCGCGGGTAAAAATTCCGGAAGCGAGAAATGACGTCATGGGGAAAAGACCAAACCCGATCAGCTAGGAGGGGTGAAATTTTGCAAAAGCCGCAGCCAGCGCTCCGGTATCGCCAACGTTGCCGGGAAACACCACGTAATTCAAACCCGGATACCGGGTTTCTTGACCGAGTTGCCAGACCGGGACGCCGGGCAAAATCTGGCCGCGAACCCAGGCGCGAACGACGTCGAGGCCCCGCGTCGCAAGGTCGCTCGAGGTGATGCCGCCCTTCGCGATGAGGAAGCGCGGCCGAACCGTGAGGCCTCTCACCACCGAGACCAGGGCATCCGAAACGCGTTGACCAATATCCAAACTCGCGGCGGCGTTACCGCCGGTGTGCAGCCCTCGACTGGTGTAAACCGCCACGTCCTCGCCCGCCGCGAGCAACGTCGAAACCGTCTCGATTGCCCCGCGCAGAAGATCATTCCGCTTCGCCGGATCCAGTAATTGCGCGACGTCGAGCTCGACCGTCTTCGGCGCATGCTTCGCGATCAATTCCTCCAGTTGCGCGGTGGTTTTGGGAACGTGCGACCCCACCACCACCAACCCTCCGGTTCGGACGGTCTCCGCTTCGGCGAGATCGGACGCGGTGAGCAAGGGACGTGGGGCAAGTCCAAGCCGCGCGCTGACGAACGACGCTGCCGTGCGGTAAAGGTACTTCTTCCCCGTGAGCTCCGCGGCCAACGTGGCCGCGGCCAGGACCTCGGCGTCCCGCGGCGCGCAAAGGTCGACTGCGCAAACCGACCCGCGCGGCAGGGCGAGCAAGGCAGCCGTGACCGCTTCAGGGCCCCCGCCCCGCAGAACCTCGACGGAAAGGGATCGCACCGCGCTCGCCCGAATTCGGCCTTCCGTTTTTTCTTGGACCCACTTGCGCAAATCCGACTGCTCGTATCCAAAAGCCGGATCGCGGGCGAACGCCGTCGCGGCCGCCGGCACCAGCACCTCGCCCTCCGCCACGTAGTGAATACCGCCCAAAGTGTAACGACCTCCGGCTTCGAAATACGGCGCCAGCACGGTGGCGTCAAAGGGGCCACAGACCTCGTCCAGCATGTCCGTCTCCTGAGGAAAATGACCCCGCAAGGTCGAGTCACCGCGGCTGATCAGCGTGAAGCTCCGACCGGTAAGTGCGGAAGCACTACGCAGGTTTTCCGCGAGCTCGCGCGCGAGCGCCCGAGCACCGTCGGTCGGCAAGCTTCGCGAATTGGTCAGGATGAAGAAGCAGGGCAGCCCGCGAGCCAACTCGTCGCGCAGGGTCGACCGATCCCAGCGCGTCACCACCGGAAGATCATAAACCGTCTGGGTCCCGGTGGGGTCGTCGTCGAGCACCACCACCGTGCGGTCAGAAGCCCGTGCCGCAGCTAAAACGCGCGGCTGTAGTTCCTCGGCCCATACCGGCGGCAGAGCTGCAAAGGCGGCAGCTTTCGAGAGCCTCGGGGCAAAGACGCTCACGGCCCGGTCACCTCGACTTGCACACCCTGCGTCGCGGTTTTGGCGAGAAACAAGGCACGTTTGCCCTGGGTGCCCTGGTGCGGCGCGGCAGCGGTAGGCAAACCGCGTGCCGGCAATTCGGTCACCGCCGCCCCGACGTCGTCAACCCGCAGGCAGAAGTGATGCAACCCAGGACCATGCTGGGCGAGCCAGGCCTGAAGTGGGTGATCAGAAGTCAGCGGCTGGACTAGCTGGAGGTGAGCGTTGCCCATGTCGAGGTGGGTAAGACGCACCGTTCCACCATTCACCACCTCAGAATAAAGGAGCGGAAAACCGCATTGATCGCGCCAGATTTTCAAAGCCGCCTCTGTATCCGGAACGGCGATCGCGAGGTGATCGAGGCCGTTAAAAGGAGTCGTTTTCATCGTAAATTTGGGTCGGAAGCCCGACACGGGAGAGCAACTTTTTCGCTAGCGGCCAGGCTCGGCGACGATGCAAGCGGGACGGATAGGCTGCCGGTGGGTGATCTCATCATGAGTGCAATTTTCAAAGGTCCGGTGACCGATGTCCGATTTCAAGATTTCCGATCATCATCACCTCAGCTGCTGCTGACTGGGGTCGGCACGCCGCTCGCGGCCGAGCGATAAACCGCATCCTGCACCGCCAGGGTATTCAAATAGTCCTCACCACTCGTTTCGAAGGGCCTTCCATCGAGAAGGCGGTCGATGAAGTGGCGTTGGGTCGCATAAACACAGTCGCCGGCGAAACCGCGGCGTTCGTGCGGATAAGCGATTTCGATCTCCGGCCCGCCGAGATTCTGCCGCGTGAGGCGCCCTGCTAGATCAAGGCGAAGGGAGCCGGTGTTCCCCTCGACGAGGAACTCGCCGAAAGTATAACGAGCATCGACTCCGGCGGGCGGCTCATTGAAGCGATTGGCGTCCCACTGACCGAGCGCGCCGTTGGCGAATTCAAAGACCAAGAGCCCGCAATCCTCGCCCTTAATCACGGGATTCAGCCGGCGCAGCCAGGCGGTGACCCGGTTGATTTCACCCGCGAGGCTGCGGAACGTATCGATAAAGTGGACACCGGTTTCGTAGACCAGGAGCTGGGGGTACTCGCGAAAATAAGGCTGCCGCGGAATATAAGCCTGCTCGCCCCAGCCATCGCCCATGCGCGAGCGAAAAGACAGCGAGTGGAGCTTCGTCCCGATCGCGCCGTCGGCCAGCTGACGGCGGATTTCGCGATGCCAGGGCTGAAAGCGAAAATTTTCGTGCACCATGAAGCGCACCCGGTGGCGGGCCGCCTCGTCCACGATCAGCCTCGCTTCCGCCAATGTGGGAGCGAGCGGTTTTTGGCAGATGATGTGAATTCCCCGCCGGCCCGCCTCGGCGCAGATCTCGCGGTGACTCGGAGGCGGCGTGATCACGTCGACGAAGTCCGGCTTCTCGCGTTCAAACATCTCACGCCAATCGGTATAGACTTTTTGGGGACCGTACTTCTCCTGGATCGCTTTGGCTTTTTCCAAATCGCGATTGCTGAACGCGACCAATTCCACCTCGGGAATACGCCGCCAGGCCTCGTATTGGAAGTGACTGAAATAGCCGGCGCCGATCGCGACGCCCCGGAGTTTTTTCCCGTTCATAACGCTTCCTGAATCTTTTTCGTGGGGTCGGCGAACAGCCAACACAGCACGGCCACACCACTCAATGCGGCACCGACATAAAAAAACGCATTCGTCCCATGGGTCCAGGCCTGCAGGTAGGAGAATGCGAGGGGACTCAGGGCCGAACCCAGATTTCCCGCCATGTTCATCGTGCCTGAAACCTGCCCGGCGTGACGTCCGCCGATGTCGATACAGAACGACCACGCCGGACTCAGGATCATATCGACGCCGAAAACCGCGACCGAAAGCCAGAACACCGCAGAGACCGCTTCTGTCTGCCTCAAACTGATGAGGAGCCCGAGACCGGCGAGGAGGAAGCCGATGATCGCCGGAACGCGGCGCGAAGCGACGGGATGTCCAGCGGAGAAAATGCGGTCGACCAGCCAACCCGAGACAATATTCCCCGCCGCCCCGCAGAGCAGCGGCACCATCGCGTAGAAGCCGGCCTGGGTGTAACTCAGGTTGTAGGTTTTCTGCACATACGAGAAGAGCCAGGTGAGGCAGAAATAGGCGGTGAAATTGCTGGCGACGTACTGCACCATCATCAGCCACAGATTGCCCGACCGAAACATCTGGCCGAGAGGGAGCTTGCGCTGGTCGGCCGGATCGTTCTTCGCCTGTTGGCGGTTGGCCTGAATGTACTCGAGCTCCGCGGCCGTCATGCCGAGGCGTTCATTGGGTTCGTCGCGAAACCATGAATACCAAACCGTCGCCCAAACAAAGCCGATCACCATCAGGATGAGAAACGAGTCGTGCCAACCAAAGCGCTCGATCATCGCGGGCAGCAGCGGCATGGTGATCGCACCGCCGAGCCGCGAAGCGGAGAAATTGATCCCTTTGACCAGACCTCGCTCTCGGACCGGGATCCAAGAATAAACCGCGCGTGCCATTCCCGGAAAAGCCCCCGCTTCGCCGGCCCCGAAAAGGAAACGGACCACGAGCAACGAAACAAAACTCCAAGTCACCGCGGTCAGCCCGGTAAAAACCGACCAAAGCGTGACCACGGTGGTCAAGACCCGACGCGCGCCCCATCGGTCGGCCAGCACTCCACTCGGGGTTTGGAAAAGCGCGTAACCAAAAGCGAAGCTCGACAGGATCCAGCTAAATTGCGCCTCGGTCAGGTTCAACTCCCCCATGATCGGACCTTTCGCGGTCGAGATGCAGACCCGATCAACGTAGAGCAGAAAAGAGAGCAGGAAGGTCGCGACCACCACGAAAAAGCGCCGCGGGATCATGGTCACCTTTCGGTAGTCACGATGAATTGAATACGCCGGAACCGCTGCCACGGGGGGCAAGGCGGCGGGCGTTTTCTGGTTCTGAAGGGGTTTGTGAGACGGAGGAGAGTCCAAGGGAACTGGGGGCCGGGGTTTCGCGACCGATCACACCTCAACTCGCCGTGGTCGTACGGAAGAGAGAGCCTGCGGAAAATTTTGCGATCGGGCGGGGTACATGGGGTGTTTATTTCGAGGAGGAATTCGCCGTTCGCGTTTCAGGTCAGCCATCCGTCGACCGGAATCCCTTCGATCGCCAGGGCCCGCACGGGACAGCCGTCTCCCCCCGAGAGCTTGAGCGGTAGTGCGGTGAAGAATACGCAGTCGGACGTAAGCTGATCCAGGTTGGTCAAACCTTCGACAATGATGACCCCTCCGCCCAAGAGGATTTCATGGATCCGCGTGACCTCCGGCAGATGATTGACGTCCGCCACGGAGGGAGGTTCGACCCCGAGGAGCTTCACCTTTTTCTCCACGCACCAGAGCGCGAGTGCTTCGCCGATGCGAGGCAGCTGGTCCCGGTAGAGGGCTGTATCCGAAACGTGGCGACTCCAACCGGTGTTGAGCAGAAGACTGTCGCCCGGCCTGAGTTTCGCCGCGACCGGGCCAAGACTGGAGACCGTGAGCAGGGCCTGCGGTGCGGTGTGCGGGAGCCGAACAATCCAGGCCGGACCCATGCAGCGCTCCGGGGTGTGCTGGTCGATCGTTTCCGCGCCGGCTTCAAAATGGACTTGAGCGTCCATGTGCGTGCCGGCGTGCGAATAGAGATGCCAGGTTGCCGCGTTCCAACCCTCACGGGCCCGCGAGAACTTCGGGTCCATCGCCACGCCGCGTTGGCCGGGCGTCAGAGGAAGCGTGAGATCGATGATGCGCGACATGGGAGTTTACTGAAGCCGTTCAATCACCAAGCGCGTGATCTCCGCCGTGCCTAATTTCCCCCCGAGATCGGTGGTGCGATGAGCGGGATCGCTCAGCACCGACTCCACTGCGCGCTGGATGATTTGCGCCCCACGTAGCGTTTCCGCATGCCCCAACCAATCGAGCATCATGGCGACAGAAAGAATCGCCGCGATGGGATTAGCGATGCCTTTTCCGGCAATGGTCGGAGCGGTGCCGTGCGAGGGTTGAAAGAGTCCGAACCGGTCGCCGAGGTCGGCTGAAGGCGCCATACCCATGCCGCCGACCAAACCCGCGGCTAGGTCCGAGAGGATATCGCCAAACATATTTTCGGTCACGATCACATCGAAACTTTGCGGGCGTTGCAGGAGAAAAAGCGCCATCGCGTCGACATAAACGCGGTCCGTCTTCACTGAGGGAAACTCCCTGGAAACCTCGTCGAAGACTTTGCGAAAAAACGCCATCGACGGCAGCACGTTGGCCTTGTCCACCAGCGTGACGTGACGACGCCGCTTTTCCGCCAGCTTGAAGGCAGCGCGGCAGATGCGCTCAGCGCCGCGCCGGGTGATCTTCATCGTGTCGGTTTCGAAGTCTCGGCCCGCGGGACGAGGCGTCAGTCGATCGGCGAAGAGTCCCTCGCAATTTTCCCGAATCAAAACGAAATCGATCTCGCCCGCTTTGTAATTCTTCAGCGGAGAGTGCGATTCATGATAAAGACGAATCGGGCGGACTCCGTTATAGAGATCGAGTTTTTCGCGAATATCGATTTGAGGCGTCATCTCCACGCCGTTGGGCCAACGGACCTCGGGCAGGCCCATCGCGCCGAGGAGAATGGCGTCGCAGGTCTTCATCTGCTCGAGCGCGGCGGCAGGAAGCGGGTCTCCATTTTTTAGATACTCGGCGGCACCCACCGAGTACTGCTGAAAAACGAAGCTGACGTGCTGGAGCAACGCCTGCGTGGCTTGGAGCACCTGGAGGCTCGCTCCGATGACTTCGGGGCCGATGCCGTCTCCACCGAGAACTGCGATCTGGTAAGGCTTCACTTGTCTTCATCTTACCGGAAGACCGAGGAGCTGACCATGAGGCGTGGCACATATTTTCTGAGTTTTTCCGTCAGGCGGTTTTTTTTTCGAATGGCCGTGCTCTGCGGCTCTGGCATAACGGAGCCGCGATGCGCTCCCGGAAAAAAGTCGCTCTGCTGATCGAGACCTCGAACGGCTACGCTCGCGAACTGCTCCATGGGGTGAAGGGTTGGCAGCGCGAGCACGGCGACTGGGCGCTGCGTTTTTCCGAGCAGGGACGCGGGACGGGCGTGCCTGGCTGGCTCCGCGCTTGGGAGGGAGACGGCATCATTGCGCGGGTGGAAAATCAGCGAATCGCGGCGGCTTTGCGCGCCACGGGCTTGCCGGTGGTCGACGTCAGCGCGGCGTTGGAAACGACTCCTTTTCCGCGGGTTTCCACCGATAGCGAAGCCGCCACCCTGCTCGCCGCGGAACATCTGCGCGAACGCGGCTTCCGGCATTTTGCCTATTGCGGCGACGCTCGTTTCCTTTGGTCGGTGCGGCGTGGATCCTTTTTCGAAAAACAAATTCAAGCTTTCGGCGGGACCTGCGCGATTTTCCCCGACCGCAAGCGCGCGAGCCGGGCGACGGCCGCCGAGGCCGAAGTGGCGGCGATCGGCCGTTGGCTGAAAGACTTGCCCAAACCGGTGGGCGTGCTCGCCTGCTATGACATTCGTGGACAGCAGGTCCTCGAGGCCTGCAAATGGGTCGGGCTCTCCGTGCCGCTCGATGTCGGCGTGGTCGGAGTCCATAACGACGAACTTCTCTGTGAACTTTGCGATCCGCCCCTGACCAGCGTGATCCCCAACGCCCGGCGCGCCGGTTATGAAGCAGCGGCGTTGCTCGCGCGAAAAATGGCGGGAAAAAAAGTCGCTGCTGAAACCCAACAGGTCGCGCCTTTGGGCGTCGCGGCCCGGCAGTCGACCGACGTGGTGGCAGTGACGGATGGGCCCGTGGCCGCGGCGGCGCGCTACATTCGCGAGCACGCCACCCAAGGCATCGGAGTGGAAGATGTGCTGCGGGCGGTCCCGATGTCGCGCACCCTGCTGGAGCGCCGCTTTCAACGCATGCTCGGGCGCACACCGGGAGCACACATCCTGAAAGTGCGTATTGAACATGTGAAGACACTCTTGGCCACCACCGGACTCTCGGTCGGAGCGATCGCAGAAAGAGCCGGGTTTCCCCACGCCGAATACCTCAGCGTGGCCTTTCGTCGTGAAACCGGTTTCACCCCAACGGCGTATCGAGCTTCTCATCACGTCGGCGCCCCTTGATTCGGTGAAGCCAAAGGCCACTCGGGGCTAATTTCCAAAGCTAGTTCCCGTTATATCAGTCGAGGCCAACCGATTCGTTCAGCGATAGATAATCCAGGGAAAATCATGGCCTTTTAGCCTCTTTGACGGCAGCGTGGATTACCCCCGTCCCGTGGCGTTTACCCACAAATCATTCACTTGGTTCTCCTCCCCGACGTTGCTCCCCGGCCTCGTGCTGGTCTGGACGGGACTCTGGCTTCTGGCCCACCCAAGCCTTGGGGCGGAAGAAAAGACCGAGCTCTCTTCGGCTGGATATTTTTCCCAAGAATGGACGGTCGATGACGGGCTACCGCACAATATCATCAATCATATAGTCCAGGATCATCAGGGCTATTTATGGATGGCTTCGGTGGCCGGCCTGGTCCGTTTCGACGGACGAGTTTTTAAAGAATTCTCGCTCGAAAAAAATCCGGGCGAAGCGAGTTATAATATTCGCGATTTGAATGTAGATCCGTCGGGCGCGTTGCTGATGTTACCGGCCAGCGGAGGCATCGTCCAATTTCAGAATAAAGTCGCTCGTCCACACCCAGCCACCGCCGCGATGGGCGGAAGAAATTCTTCCAATCTTTTCGTGGAGCCCAACGGCGCGATCTGGGCCGACGCGGAAGGCGGCGAACTCATACGCTGGTTCAACGGCCAATCTGAGGTCTTTCATCGAGGCCGCGAGATCCCGTCCCCGAGTGGCCACTACTTCTTCGCGCTCGACGCTCGCAACCGACTGTGGATCGGAACCGGTGAATACCTAGGTCACTATGAAGGCGGGAAATTAATTTGGAGACCGGAAAAAATGGGAGCCAGTGTAGCGATCGCGCCCTCTCGGTCCGGCGGGTTGTGGATCAACACCTCCGAGCGGTTGATGAAAATGGAAAATGACGTCCTGTCCGAAATCATTTCCGGGCCGACTTGGATGGAGGCGACCGATAGTTCCGTGCAGCAACTTTTGGAGGACCGAAGTGGTAATCTCTGGATCGGGACCCGCCGCAAGGGCCTTTGGTGTTTATCCAAAAATAAACTACAACCGATCCCGACTCCGGCAGACAATATCACTTCGCTCCTCCAAGATTCGGAAGATAATATTTGGGTCGGCACTCACGGCGGAGGGGTCAGCCGTCTGCGACCCAAGGCCTTTATCTCATTGGAAAATTCTGCTGGTTCGACCGACAGCTTGCGCACGTCCCTCTGTGAAGACTCGCGCGGCGCCCTCTGGTTCGCCAATCGCAGCGGGGCGTTGGAACGGCATTACCAGGGGCAGGTCGAGCGCTTCACCGTCCATCCGACCGGAAGACCGGTCCTGATGTATTTGGTTTGTCCCGACAAGCAGGGCCTCATCTGGGTTTGCACCAGCGGCGCACTCTATACCATCTCCGTCGACCACCCCACCGAATTGGTCCCTCACCCTTCGGGGCTGCGAGACGTGCGCATCATTCTCTGTGCCCGAAATGGCGACGTCTGGGTCGTCCATGGCGATGGCGGCATCGGCACCTTTCACGACGGCGTTTTTCGAGAATACTCAGACAATGAAGACCGGTTGCCCAAACGCATTCGCGTCCTGGCCGAGGCGCCGGATGGCTCGATCTGGATCGGAAGTGGCGAACGTTCCTTGCTCCAATACACCGGGGGAAAATTCGTCGAACGGTTCAACAGTCAGCAAGTGCCGGGCGGGAGCCTGACCGCGTTGCTGATTGATCCCGAGGGAACGTTTTGGCTGGGCACGACGCACGGTCTGGTCCTCAAGCAGGGCGCGCGCTTCAAACGCTTTGGTTTGGAAGAAGGCCTCTCGGACGAACTGATCTCCCAGCTTTTAGAAGACGACCGAGGCCGCCTTTGGTGCGCCAATCGGCGAGGCTTTTCCGCCGTTCCCCGCTCGGACTATTATGCCGTGGCCGAGGGACGACAGACCCGAGTGCGAGAGGCGACTTTGGGAAAAGACGACGGTTTGCCCAAGGCGTTCGCGTTATCCGGTCTCCCCCCGATGCCTTGGAAAGCGCACGACGGACGCCTCTGGTTTTCGGTCCACGGGGGTTTCATCGGAATCGATCCGGGCGCCTCGCTGCCGCAGCGTAATCCTCCGCCTGTCTACATCGACGAAGTGGAGATCGATCAACAGTTCGTCACCCCGACCGCGCCGCTTCGCCTCAGCGCCGGCGATCACCAAGTGACCTTTCGATTTTCCGCGGTCAATTTCTCCTCACCGGAAAAAATCCACTTGCGGCATCAACTGGTTGGATACGACTCCGGCTGGATCGAGACGGGCAGTGATCGCACCGCCGACTATGTTTTCCTCCCGCCCGGGAATTATCGCATGCGCGTAATGGCGAGAAATCAGGATGGTCCGTGGAGCGAGCCCGGTGCGGAACTCGCGCTCGTCGTCCCCCCGGCGTGGTGGCAAACCTGGTCTTTCCGCGTGGCGGCGAGCCTCGCCCTCGCCACGGTATTCGCGTGGCTGGTACGGCACTGGTCGCAACGGCGCTTGCGGACGCGCCTGGAAGCCTTGGAGCGTGAAAACCAATTGGAACGCGAACGCTCGCGCATCGCCCGCGATCTGCATGATGAACTTGGATACAGCGTCACCCAGATCGGTTTGATCGCCGACCGGCTGAAGAGCGACTCCTCCGTCGCCGATCTCAAGGACGGACTGGGAGAACTTGCTTCCTGCACACGCCGTTTGTCGGGCGAGTTGGACGGCGTGGTCTGGACGGTGAGTCCGAAGAATGACAAGTGGGACCGGCTCGCGGCCTATATACGCCAGTTCACCTTGAACTTCTTCGCCGACACGTCGATCGCCTGCACCGTCACGGGGGTGGAGGATGCGCCGCCCACTCCGCTCGAACCGGAAGTGCAGCATCACCTCCTGGCCATCCTGAAGGAGTCGCTGAATAATATATTAAAACACGCCCGCGCCACCCGAGTCGAACTCTCCCTCGCGTTCGTCGATCAGAGCGTGAGCCTCCATATTATAGACAACGGGATCGGCTTCGATCCGGCCGCGGCGGAGCTTTCCGAGCGCAACGGCCTGACCAATCTTCGCGCTCGCGCCCTAGAAATTGGCGGAAAATTGGACATCGTGAGTTCGCCTCAACGCGGCACCGAGCTCACACTTTCACTCCACCTAAACGCCAAACCCCGGGTTCGCCCTCCCTCTGTATCTTAAGTCCCATCATGACGACCACGATCGCGATCATTGAAGACAAGTCGGCCATCTGCGACGAACTGCAGCGCATTCTGGCCAAGGATCCGGAGTGCCAATGCGTCGCGGTCTGCCGCAATCTCCAAACCGCGATGAAAAAGATCCCGCCTCTCGCGCCGGATTTGATCATCATGGACATCAATCTGCCCGACGGGTCGGGGGTCGACGCGACCGCGAAATTAAAACAGGTCCTGCCGCAGACCCTGATCATGATGTACACCGTGTACGAGGAGAGTGAACAGATCTTCCGCGCTCTGGAGGCTGGCGCGAGCGGGTATTTGCTGAAACGAAGCACGCCGGAATCGCTCTTGCGCGCAGTTCGGGAGATCCGAGAAGGCGGGGTACCCATGACCGGAGATGTAGCGCAAAAAGTAATACAATCTTTTCGCCGCAAGCAGCCGCAGAGCAAGGAGGCCGATCAGCTCACGCGGCGGGAGGAGGAGATTTTAGAGCTGTTATCGAAAGGGCATCGTTCCAAAGAAATCGCCGACCAGCTTTCGATCAGCTATCTGACCGTCGCCACACATCTCAGGAATATTTATTCCAAGCTGCACGTGCAGTCGCGAACGGAAGCAGTATTGAAGTACCTCAAGTAGGGAGAGAACCAACGTACTTACATTTAGGTAGGGCCTGCGCGTTGCGTTCAGGCCGCGGGCTGAGCCATAGTCGCGCTCCCCACCTCATCGCTTTTCGAAGTCCCCTCTTCGAAGCGTCAAGCCGGCCCCACATCACCCTGGTCTGCCCGACGCACAGCCCGGCCAGCGGCCGGCACGATGGCCAACTACCTCGTCTTCACATGATCTCTTCTCGACTCAAAACCAAGCTCGTGGCCGCTCTGCTCGCCGGTGCGGCTTTTCCCTTCGTTCCGACGACTCTGGTCCAGGGAGCCCCACTCCCTCCGCTAAAATCCGGCGACTGGGCCTCCTTGACTTATAAATGGACGGCCGCGGGCAGCACGGCCACGGGCACTCCGGTCGGGAATGGCCACATCGGCGCGCGCATTGCGGGTGGCGTCGGGGTCGAGACCCTGGCACTGAATGATAAATGGTTTTTCTCCGGCGGCCCCGGAATGACCCCCGACAACCCGGCCCGCCGTACCGCGATGTTGAATACACGGGCCAAGCTCGCGGCCGGCGATATCCCCGGCGCGGATACAGCCGCCAAGGGCATGTGGGGCAGCAATAATCTCGGCACTTACCTTCCCCTGGGAAATCTGACGATTGATTTCGCTCACGGGAATACGGCGACCAACTACAGTCGCGTTCTCGACCTCGGTCGCTCCGTCACCACGGTTTCCTATACCGTCGCCGGAGTGAACTATACGCGCGAAACCTTCGCGAGTTTTCCCGATGACGTGATTGTCATGCGCATCTCGGCCAGCGCGGCCGGGCGGATCAGCTTCACCACGAAGTTGACCTATCCGACCCAAATGGAAGGCCACGGCGGTTCGGTTGCGAATGCTGCGGGCAACGTGATCGTGATGAAAGGCAAAGCGCCGGCCAATAGCGGCTGGGATGCCAACAAAGGCATGAACACCGAATGCCGCGTGAAGGTCATTGCTCAAGGCGGCTCGGTCAGCTCGAGCGGCGGCTCCGTCACGGTGTCCAATGCCGACAGCGCCATTCTGATTGTTGCCAATGAAACCAGTTATAATGGTTTTGATAAAGAGCCAGGCACGCAGGGCGTTAATCCGTCTCCGTTGGTCCAGGCGACCTTGGCTGCGGCGGCCGCGAAGAGTTATAATAATCTGCTCGCCGATCACGTGGCGGATTATCAAGCGCTCTCCCATCGTCTCTGGGTGGAGATCAATGGCTCTGCCACCGAACCTCGCGCCCTGGGTTTTCAATACGCGCGTTATGAAATGATCTCCGTTTCCCGCAACGGCGACCGCCCGCACAATCAACAGGGGATGTGGAACGACTCATGGACTCCCACCAGCAACAGCGCGCATTGGCTGAACGAGAACGTCGAGAAATATTATTCCCTGATCGAAGCGGCGAATCTCAGCGAGTGCGGAGAACCGCTTTGGAATTGGATGAATGAACTGTCGATCAATGGCGCCCGAACCGCCTCGATTGATTGGGGCTTTCACGGCTGGACTGCCGGGCAGAGCTCGGACATCTGGGCCCGCACCGCTCTCGCCAGCGGTAACAACGAGTGGGCCATCTGGCCGATGGGCGGCGTGTGGCTCTGCGAAAACCTCTGGGACCACTACGCTTTCACCCAGGACAAAGCCTTCCTGCAGAATCGCGCGTATCCGATTCTCAAGGGCGCGGCTGAATTTTGCTTGGACTACTTGGTTGACGACGGCCACGGGCACCTCGTGACCTCGCCTTCGACTTCACCGGAAAACCGTTTCGGTCTGACCGACGGTGGCACTCCGTACGCCGTGAGTCGTGGCAGCACGATGGACATGGCCCTGGTTCGGGCCGTTTTCCAACACGTGATCGAGGCCAGCACGATCCTGAATGTGGATACGACCTTCCGCAACACCCTCCAGACCACGCTGCCGAAACTGCTCCCCTTCCAAATCAGTCCGAGCGGTTCGGCCAAGGGCGAGTTGCAAGAATGGAGCGAGAATTACTCACGCCTGCCCAGCGATCCAGGTAATCGATACACCCCGCACCGCCACGCCTCGCACGTCGTCTCGGTTTGGCCTCTCGCCCAGATCACCGAACGCTCTAGCCCGGCCTTGTTCGCCGCGGCCAAGCTCGCGTTGATCAACCGCGGCAGCGGCGGTTATCACCCGGACAAAGGTGCGATGTTCGCCCGGCTCCACGACGGCGACCGCGCTCTCGGATCGGGTGACTCCATGCCCACCGGCCTGGGTGCGATCCAAAGCAAATTTCCCCCGAAATATGCCGCGTTTGCTGAAATGCTGGTGCAGAGCCACACCGACGCGATCGAGCTTCTGCCCGCGCTGCCGACCTCCTGGACCAGCGGCAAGGTCAGCGGTCTTCGCGCCCGCGGTGACTACGAGCTCAGCATCGAGTGGAGCGGCAGCCAACTGACCAAGTGTCAGATCGACTCCCATCGCGGGACCACCCCGACCGTGCGTTATAAAGGGGTGATCCTCGACCTGAAGAACGACGCGCGTATCACCCTCACCGGCACAGGCACCAACACGGGAGGCGGCACGGTCGTCGCTCAAGCCGAAGACGGCACCTGGTCAGCCGGCAGCGGTACTGAAACCGTGAATACCGGTTGGACTGGCACGGGCTATGTCAACACCGCCAACGCCGCCGGGGCTTTCGTCGAGGTCATGGTCAACGTCGCCGCCGCCGGACCGCACACCCTCGACTTCCGCTTCGCCAACGGCACCACGGCCGATCGACGGGCTGATATTTCAATCAACGGGGTCGTCGTCCAAGCCGCGGCCTCGTTCCCTGGAACCGGCGCGTGGACCACCTGGAGCGATGTCGTGATCACCAAAAATCTCAACGCCGGTAACAATACCATTCGGCTAACCGCGACGACGGCCAACGGCTGCGCGAACCTGGACAAGGTGACGGTTCAGTAAGAATCACGCTCTGCTTATAATCTCGAGCGGCGTCCCCCGGGACGCCGCTTTTTTGTGTATTCAGGGTTGATCGCGCTCTCACCTTGTATCCATGAATTGAACACGAAGTAGGCCGGCCGAACGAGGGAACGCCCGTCTCGAGTGGAGTTGGGCTGACGCCCTGGAGCCAAAGACCTTCGCAGTTTCCGCAGGCACGCGATTGACCCTCACGTTGGCCCCTCACAAGCGCGCTCGCATTTGGGACCGCGGACGGGCATATCGGAAAGACTTCGATGTCGAAGGACTCATTATGAATCTTGAAACCAGGGTCTTTGGAGGGATTCGCCCGGTCATACTTTTTCTGGGCTTCACGTTGGTCTCTTTGCTTCTCGGGGGTTGCTGGAAAGAATCAATCGTCTGGTCTCCCGACGGCAGCCGCGCCGCGATCATCACTTCGGAGGGACTGCATCTCTGCGATGCCCAGGGAAAGCTCTCCCCGCTTCTCGTCCCGAAGGCTTATCGCGCCGCCTGGCTAGGAGACTCGAAACACTTGGTCCTCGCGGTCGAGCGTCCCTTGAAAGACTTCGCGGAAGTCGCGGCTGCGCTCGGCCCGGAGCGGACGCGCCAACTCGTCGCCAAAGCCGAATATATATGGGCGCCGTTGGAGGCCGGCAGCGTTTCCCTGAAGGACTTCGAAGTCACGCCAATCGACGACGCTTGGGCCGTGCTGATTTATCTACGCGATAAACATAGCGAGGCGTTTCATAAAATCATGGCCAAAGAATCTAAGGATGAGCCCGAACCGATGACGGTTCCTTGGCATTCTCTGGTGATGGCAAAGATGAACGGCGACACCCTTGAGCTCGGCTCAGTATTATATGAAGGGCTCGCGCAGCTCCAAGGCCTGCGTCCCGCGCCTGCCGGCGCTGCGGTGGCTTTCACCACCCACCTCGCACCCAGTCCGGATTCCGATAATGGACTTCAACTTCTAGTCGCGCCCACTGACGGCTCGTCCCCCGCCGCGGTCGTTGCGACCCACACCGCGGCCCACTCAGACTGGACTCCCGACGGACAGACCCTGGTTTTCCTCAAGTCGTCGCATACTCCAAACGGCGACGACCCAAGGGTGGGAGAAGTGGCGGAACGCACGGTTCTCGCGTCCGACGGGCATATTCAACTGGCAGAGAAAACCCACGAGTTCGCCGCTTTGGTCTTCAAAGAAGGGAGCCGCGTGCGCTGCCTAAAAGATGGCCGCGTATTGTTTAATACCACTGATATCCATTTTCCCACTACGGAAGTGAGTCAAAGTCGGGAGCAGTTTTTTTCCTTCAACCGCACTCTCGATGTCGTAGAGCTGACACCGCTGATTCCGGGAGAAAAACTCAAAACGTTTTCCCGTTCATTGGAATCGTTCGAGGTCGGCCCTGATGGAACACAGGTGCTGGTCGGCGGGGACAACGGGGATATTTGGCTGCTCAATTTATCCAGCGGCGCGGTCGAGCATATAGAGACCCATCTCGGCAGCGGCTCCCACTTTCCTTTGCCCGCGTGGCAAGGCGCGGGACAGTTTAGCTACCCTAGAAATAAAAGCTTCAATAGGACGACTTCACTCGAACTCATACTCCGACAGGCCGGCGGCGAAATCAGCTTGAGCCGTGAATGGCCACAGGAGTTCCTATACAAATTATCCGGCGAAGAACGACCCGAATAGGAAAGTAGGATTTCAGCTGCACAATCATCTGCTCCCTACTTTGAGACGCAAAAGGGCGCTTCATGAGCGCCCAGTCATGCAGGGCTGACTTCGACCAAAATCATCCGGCGCCGCTTTCGCGAATCAGACTGGGTAGACGGATTGGCGCTTCCGTCTACCGGGACGACGAGCCTTTAATATGTTTATTAGTCGGTGTCGTAGATCTCTACCAACGCCACGCCGGTCGTGTTGCCAACTCCACCCACCACCACAGTATAGAGACCGGGCTGCAGCGTAATGAGCATCGCCGCATCTTTGCTGCCGGAGGTCAGCGCGAATGCACCTACCTGTGCACAAGCCGTGGTGATCTGCGCCGCAGTACTCGTCCCCGTCTCCCAGTTGTCGTTGGTCGCAATGGAGGTACTGCCTGAGAACACGGTAATCTTTGGGTCGGCCAATACACCGGTGACCCCGAACGAAGAGAGCCCCGGACCGACGCCGCGCACCAGCACCCGCTTCGGCGTATTGCCTGAAATCACTAAGCCTGCGATAAGCGTCCCTTCACCGGGGGTAACGTTCATTCTTGCCGACACATTAATCAATCGCGTGCCCGGCAGCGCGCTCGTCACATAGATCTCGGTCAGAGCGATCCCCGTCGTGCTATTGGGACGAACCATGCCGGTGGTATGAGCACCGTTATTGACGGTGAAGAGTAGCGCAGCGTCTTTGCCTCCCGAAGGAAGAGCAAACGCTCCGACGCTCAAGGCACTGGAAGCAATCAAGGTTCCACTCGCGGCTGCAGGCGCGCCGGCGGGTTGGAGCATGGGCGTCTGCCAATCATCATTGACCGCACTCACCCCGACGGTGTCGTAGAGCGTCAGCATCGGATCTGCCAGGGCACCCGTAATCCCATAGGCTGTAAGGGCCGGACCAATACCTCGCACAAGCAAGTTCATGCCATTGCCGGAAACGATAAAACCCATGATCAAGGTCTGACTTCCTGGGCCCGAGAGCGCGCGGGCGGAGAAGTTAACGATCTGGCTTGAAGGCGCTGCGCCAACCGTGATCGTCAGCACCGTCGTGCCGGAGCCGATTGCGTTGGTTGCCGTAAGGGTGACTGAATACGTCCCAGCCGTGGTGGGTGTGCCGGTGATCGTGCCGGTCGTAGTATCAAGTGTCAGACCAGGAGGAAGTCCCGTAGCGCTATAGCTGGTGGGCGAGCCCGAGGCGCCAATCACATAAGCCGTAAAGGGGGCACCCGCCGTGGCAGAAGCAGTAGTGGCGGTTGAGATCACCGGAGCAACCGGGGCCGCCGCAACGGTGATCGTGAGCGTCGCAGAGGTGGTCCCGTTGCTGTTCGTTGCCGTGATTGTGACCACGGACGTCCCTGATACAGCGGGCGTGCCATTGATCGCTCCCGTCGAAGGATTCAGGGTTAACCCAGCAGGCAAGCCGGTGGCAGTGTAAACGGTGGGCAAACCTGTAGCTGCAATAACAAAGGTCACGAACGGCGAACCTGCCGTGCCAGTTGCCGTCGTCGGGCTCGTAATGACAGGAGGGATACTGGGTGCCGCTACTGTAATGGAGAGCGTGGCCGTACCTGTGCCGGTTGCATTGGTGGCGCCCATCAGGACCGATGTTGTCCCCACCGCCGTGGGCGTGCCAGAGATGACGCCCGTGGCGGCGACAATGCTCAAGCCCGCAGGGAGCGGAGTGGCGGTGTAACTCGTGGGAGACCCCGACGCCGTGATGGTATAATTAAAGGGAGAGCCCAACGTCGCCGCCGGCGGACTGAATGGATTGATCACAAGCACCGGAGCGGTGCCCGCCGCCGCCACCGTGAGGGTCAGCGTGGCATGATCTGTTCCCGAGCCATTTGTCGCACCGAGCAGTACGGTGGTGGAGCCGGCGCCAGTCGGCGTACCGGTGATAACTCCGGTCGAGGCATTGACACTCAAACCAGCGGGAAGTGGGCTCGCAGTGAAGCTGGTGGGCGAACCCGAGGCCGTGATTGTGTAACTGAAACTCGTACCCGTGGTGCCGCCTGCCGTAAGAGTCGAATTGGTGATCACCGGAGCTCCCGACGTGACGGAAAGCGCCACGAGACTACTCGAGATAGATCCGGAAGTATTCGTGACCACGACGTCGTAGCCGGCCGCGTCTCCCGCTTGCACATTCGCGAGCGTGAGCGTCGCCGTAGTGGCCGAAGCATTACCGGTGATATTGGCACCGGCTTTGCGCCACTGATAAGCCAACGACGATGTACCGCTGGCTACGACCGAAAAGTTAGCCGTCGCTCCTACTGCCGCACTCTGGGCCGAAGGTTGCGTCGTAATCGCCAGAGTAGCGACACCGCTCGCAGTGAAACTTTGCCTGAGCATGTTGTATTCATAAACCGTCGGCGCGAGTTGGCCGACCTGGGTGGCCTGCAAGGTAATCACGCCGGGCGCGGTTGGCGTGACGGTGAAGACTCCCGAGACAGGGCCGCTGATCGACGCTGCGCCGGTCGAGCCGGAAACCACGCTGAGCGTAAGCGGTAACGCCGAGCTTGCCGACGGGGATACGGTAAAGGAACCGGAGCTGATGGCACGATCGGCGAGGGCCGCGAAGCTGACCGACTGCCAGGTCGGATTGATCGCGCCCGTTGTATAAAAGGCGCTGGAACCAAAGCCGACGTCGCCAGGAACAAAGGACAACGTTGAAAACACGCTGCCAAGATTGGCGATGTCGGAAACTTTCCCGGTCACCGGATGCAGCGTTCCGAGAATGGTGAAACCGGTGATCGAATCCAGCCGAAGATAATACATCTTGTCGGTCCCATACCCCACATCCGTGCCCGTGAACTCGAGGGCATTGTATCCACTCGTACCCAAGTCGAACTTGTCCGTCGAGGTCCCAAGCAACGCAGGAGCCAGCGTCCCAAACACCGTCGATCCCGTCACCGAGTCGGTGCGGAGATAATAAAACATATTCAGACCGTAGCTTAAATTGGCCGCCGCGAAGGTCAGACCGAAATAGCCGCTGGCGCCCAACGTCGCTGGACCGCCCGGTCCCGACATGGGCTTCAAATCCGTGACAGCCGAAGCCGTGCCGGAACTCGGAACGATCGCCGTAAAGTAGTCGCCTCCGGTTTTATGATGGATGAAATAAAAGTTAACCGCGCCGTATCCAATATCCGGATCGGCCGAGGTCAGCGCCGAATAAGAATTAGGCGTCAATTTGCTGCCAATATCGGCGTGGTTCGTCGCGGCGCCCGAGCCCGCAATATACCGCGTGAATGCTGCGATATCGCCGCCCGATGGGATTGGGGTGCCTTTGATCGAATAGAACTGACTAGCACCTCCTCCCAAGGACAAGTCCTGAGCCATAAAGTGGAACCCGGCAAGGCTCCCACCGATCGCCCAACGCGGGGTCAAAGCCACTGCACCTGTGGCTGGAGTGATCGTAATGGACGCCATGTTATCGGCCCGGGCGTCCTCGCCCGTACCAGCTGCGAGGGCCACAAGGGCCGAAAATACTATATAACTATATTTCATTTGATTCGTTTTCTATTAAACAGCTAAGCAAGCTAGTTGACATCAGCTCCATGGAGATGGCGGAGCTCGATATTCTTCTCAGAACGAGAAGCAAAGTTAGAGATTGTGACCGCGGAGACCGGCCAGATTTTTAAGAGGACATGGAAGCCTCTCTGTCATGCGCTGCTCCCTGAAATAGCTCATCCGCTGGTGAGCGGCGGCATCTTACAGGGGAGATTGGGCACTCAAGGATCTGACCAGCAAATGAGCATGCAGCGACAAATAGGACTATCATTCGAACAGTATAGCCCCTTTGCGGTGGGTCGGGTATGGGCTCTTGAGCGTACAAGATGGCGCTAAAGAAACCCGAAACTCAGCCGAAAGATAATTTCCCTATGCAACCCTAGGGATTCTTTATCGTCCGCCGTGCTCGAGCAATGTTGTTTAAAACAACGCAGGGACTCAGCTGTATTAATAAAACTGCAAGCGGTATACCCAAATGATATTACCGGTTTTCGCCGAGCCTCAGATAATCGTAACCTGCACGCTACACTCTATGATTCCGTGCGAGATTGCATAACGGGTCAGGCCAGCTGTGTCGTGAATATTTAGTTTGTCCATCAAGTGCTGTCGGTGCTTCCCTACCGTCTTGACGCTGATTCCAAAGTACGCGGCCACTTGTTTATTAGCTGCGCCTTCGGCGATCAGCTGAATGACCTCCCGTTCGCGTGCGGTCAGTCCCTTGACTGATTCGTTTTTAATTTTACTGCGTTCACATTTTCGTTGTTCAATCCGCTTCGCAATCGCCGCACTGAAATAAGTTTTCCCTTTATTCACCTCACGAATGGCAGTGGAGAGACACTCCGCGGAGGTCTGCTTGATCAGAAAACCCGCCGCGCCCACCTGCAGAGCGCGATCCATATAAGGATCATCAGAATGAGCAGACAAAATAAGGACCCTCGTGTCCGGCAGAACTTCAAGGATCCGTTGCGTGGCGCCCAAACCATTGAGCAACGGCATCGCAATATCCATCACGATGACGTCGGGCTTATATTTAATGGCCAGCTCAACCGCTTCAATCCCCTGCCTTGCTTCCCCGACGACGATCATATCGTTCTCGATCTTCAACAGGGCGCGGAGCCCTTCCCTCAAGATGGTATGATCGTCCGCGAGTAAAACCGTGATCGGCTTCATCGGTACGATGATTTTCCATGGGGAAGGAAAGGAACTTTGACCGTGACCGTCGTCCCCTTGTCCACGGCCGATTCAACGCTAAAAGTACCCCCCAGCATTTCTGCACGCTCTCGCATGCCGATCAGACCCAGCCTCAAGTTCCGCTTTAAAAAAAGCACGCGCTCCACATCGAACGATTTCCCGTCATCGTGAAGCCGCATCGCAACGGTGTTGTCGATTTTAACGAGAGTGAGGGTGACGCGGCTGGCCTTCGCGTGCTTTGCAACATTAGCCAAGGCCGCCTGCGCTACACGGTAGAGCATGGTGCGCTTATCACTCGATAGTTCTTCTATCGCGGTAAAAACGGTGAGGTGCACCAGAACACCGGTTCGCTCTGTAAACGTTTTTAAGTAGGATTCAAATGCTGGAATCAAACCGAGATCGTCCAATACAGGCGGCCGCAACTCCCGAGCAAAGCGATGAACCATCCGCAGCGATTTCTCTACAATCCGTTGCGTACTTCTAATTTTTTGCCCGAGCCCTTTATGATTAATCGAGGCGGCTGTTTTCAGGGTTGCGAGATGAACATTAATGCCGGCCAGCATCTGCGCGACTTGATCGTGAAGTTCACGGGATATCTTTTTTCGTTCCTCCTCCTGCGCTACGAGAAGCTGCCGAGAGAGGAGCCGCAGACGCTCCTCCATAAAGCGGGACCGCCTTAGCGACAAAACCTGGTGCTGTTCACTCGTGCGCAAGGCCGCTTCAGCGGATTTGCGTTGGGCAATTTCAAGTTTTAGGCGACGATTATTTTCTTCGAAGGGCATGAGAGCTTCGAGAAAAAACCCCCTGGATCGTTTGCGCATTTCCGCAAGCAACCGAGCCGAGCAGTCAACGGGCGTCAGTATATCGAGGGCCTTTTCGTGCATTCTCGCCAAGTCCAGCGCTTCCAGTCCCAGGGCGATCGCATCCCACCCCAGTTTCGTCGCCGGACCCGTTCCGCATTCTGCTCCTTTTTTCATGCGACGGCGCAATGCTTTCAAATAATGTCGGGACAGGTCGCCTTTATTGTTTTTCACTATTATGTACAGGTGAAGGGACTCGGCCCAAATTTTATCAGAGATACACCCTCCAGTCCATGGGGTGTTTCGTCCGCCGCTGAATCCACTTGCATGGAGAAATTAGCGAACCGCTAGTGATCAATATAGCGACCAGCCACATCCTCCGGTGCCAGGTGATTTCCGTATAAAGAGAAGATGCATCCGCGTTCGTGGGATGCGCGTAGTAGATGGTGAAGATAATGCGCGGTCCCGCGCAAAACCTCAGAAATCAAATCATGAATCAGTCAATCAAAGCCTCACTTCTCGCACTCACTCTCAGCCTTGGCGCCGCAGCGGCTTGGGCCGAATCGTATCCGATGGTGGGCGGACAACCGATGTACCCGACGAAGGACATCATTGATAATGCGATCAAATCAGCCGATCACACCACCCTTGTCGCCGCGGTTAAAGCTGCCGGGCTAGTCGATACCTTAAAAGGGAGCGGGCCGTTCACGGTTTTCGCCCCAACCAACGCCGCCTTCGCGAAACTTCCGGCTGGGACGGTGGATTCCCTCCTCAAGCCTGAGGCCAAGGCCACCCTCTCTGCGGTCTTAACTTATCATGTCGTCGCTGGAAATGTTTCGGCCAAGGATTTGGCAAAACTGATCAAGGACGGCAATGGCGAGGCCAAGATTAAAACCGTCAATGGCGCTGAACTCACCGCGACTTCTGACATGGGAGGTATCACGCTCCACGATACAAAAGGCAACACGGCCAAAGTCACCATGGCAGACGTGAACCAGTCCAACGGGGTTATCCACGTGATCGATGCCGTTTTGATGCCTTAAGGTTGACCGGGAGTTTTTCTTGTATGGTCAAGGTGGGCAGACGCCTAAGCAGTTCTGTCCACCTTGTCCCAGTTTTCCTTCAAACCGCGGTATTCATTCTACGGTTACGGCAAAGGCGGGATCAAGCCGCGGAACTCCTGGCCCGGTTCGCCCACGAACGGTTTGGTTTGGCCTTTGAGGTAATCCACAATGGCTCCATCGAGAGAAACCGGCACCACTTCCGGGTAGGAAGAAAGCAGCGGACTCAATGCTTCGTCGACTACGTTCCAGGTGCAGGCGAGGAGAATTTCTGGAGGTGCCCCTCCGCTGGTCGTGCAACGGGTGTGAGTCTCATTGGCGAGCCACCGGTGAGCCCGGGCGTCGCGCACTTGCAGTTTCACGGTCGTTCGCGCGGTGAAATGCGTGCCGTCAAAGGCAGGGTCCTCATCGTAACCCGCTGTCTGCATGGCCAGGCTCACGACCCAGTCGGCGCCCGCGCGCACGGCCAGTTCATCCAGCACCTCGGCCGAGCGCTCGCGACTGCTCTCGATTTTCAAGATCGGTTTTTTTCCCGTGGCCTGCACGGCCATTTCTTCGCCCAAGACAACAAAATGGCGGCTGATGAAAAGGTACTGTTGCCGGAGACGAATGATCTGTTCGCGAAGCCGCGATCGACCCGCCGCCCCCGACGCCTCGTCGAGTGCGGGCAGCAATAGAACTTTGATTTTGGACGGCTCGACCTGAACCGCCTCAGGGGACGGTTCTTTGGCCGCGAGCGGCGTCCACGAGAGCACAAATGTCGCTAGGGCACAGATCGCCCCCTTTTTGAGGAAGAAACTAAACGCCACTTTCATCGGAGTGAGCCTGCCAGTATCGATGAATGTCCACATTGGAAATCTCGTATTCAAAATACCACTCCGCCTCGAAGGAGCCAACTTCGAGGCGGGTGCGGCCAAACATCCCATGAAAACTTATGGCACGGTGATCTCGTCGAGGTTGGCGAGGTCGTTGCCGGTCGAGGCAAACTGGATTGTATTCGAAGTGTTATTATTAAGCGCGATAGTGACGCTCAGGGTAGCCCAGGTCGTCCACGCCCCCGTGACCGGGAAGGAGATGCCCTTCGACGCGCCATTTACGATCAGGTTGCCCGTCCGCGTGGCGGTGCCACCGTTGGCGTAACGAATAATCAAGGTCTTCATGCCGCCGCCGTTGCCGGCGACGTGGTCGAACGTAACCGTGCCGCCGCTGGCAGGAAAATTAGCATAGCCCGCCCCGTGGAAGCCCGTGCTGGAAGATTCAGACGTCGCACCCCCGGCGAGTACTGCGCTCTCCGCCTGATAAGTGGCGCCGGTCGAGGGTGGTGGCGTGGTTGGCGCGGTCGGTTGCCAAACCCCGGCCGCAGCATCGAGATACCAGCTGGCCAACGGGTGAAACGTGACACTGGAGCCGGAAATCGTGAGCGGCTCCCAGACGTTGAATCCAATGCCGTGTCCGGCGTTTTTGTAATTCGAACTAAAGAGCGCCCACCGGTCGCAGAGCATCATGTGAACCGTACCCGTGGTGCCGGAAATACTGGTGGCTTGAACCGTCTGCGACCAATAGGAGTTCGTCGCGTCGGTACCCGGTAAAATGATACGGCCACCGTAGCCGCTCATCAGACTGGTCGAAGTGACCACGAAAGCGTGGGAGAAGCTCCAGCCATTGGTTTCGGAACTAAAATAGTAATACCGATCGGTCGACGGGACGTAGAGCGCGGTGTTGCCCTCCTGCCCTTCCGGCCACAAGGCAATCTGTGTAACCGGGTTGACCGTTTTATAGTCGGAGCTCAGTGAGGCCACATAGGCGCGTTGGCGACCGTGGGAGTCCGAGCAAGCGAGGTAAGGTTTGCCGTCAGCGGCATAGAAGAATTTGGAGTCGCCCGGACGCGCCGGCGTGCTGAAAATATTGCCCACCGTGGTCTGGAGGTGGTCGACCTTGAAAGGACCAAGCGGCGAAGTGGAGGTCAGGCAGAGTCCGCCGCCGCCGTTCGCCCCTTGATACTTCATCCACATGACATAGCGGTTCGTGGGGGCATTATAGAGCACGCCCCAGCAGCGCCCCGCCCAGTCGTCGCCCGTCACATAAGTACCACCATCCCACGCCACGACCTTGGGGGTCCAATTGATCAGATCGGTGGACGTGTAGACGTTGGTCGACACAAAACCGGAGCCTCCGACCGTGCCGTCGCGGTAGTATTTCGCGGAAGCGACATATTCCTGGCCATAGAGATAGTAGGTGTCGCCGAACTTTGCCAGGTAGCCCGAGCTCGCGAAGATGGGCTGGCCGTCGGTGGAGCGCATCCAGGCGTCATTTTTAATCAGGCCAGCGGCTCCGAAGGCGGAGCCCGCGGAAAAACCGAGCGCGGCGAGCGTGATGGCGCTCGTAGCGGATAATTTGCGAAGGTATCGTTTCATGATCATGATCTGTGGGGGTAGAGGATCGGCACGGGCGGGCCTTTTCGCCGACGCCACGCAGGGGGTTGATCCAGCGGCTCGGAAAACAAAAGCCGCCTCCCAGATTTTTCTTCGGCCAACACTTTCGGCAAGGGGAACCCATATACCCAATCCGTCATTCGATACCAAAAATCGTGCATCGGTCCCCGGCCGACGCAGCGGTTGATCAAGGAGTTTAAATGGGGCCCAAGAGCATTTCCACCCGACTTGATGGCCTGCGGATCCTCGCACGAAGGCCCCAAGAACCCGCCTTTACCTAGCGAAAAGCTTGAACTTCCGCACCGAGATTTGGCGTCACCAGAATGATGATACGATGACGGCCGACCTAGGCATTGAAGGCGGAGCTCTCGCCATTCGAGATCTCGGGTTTTTTTGACTCAGAGCACTGATGTCACCAGAACCTTGATACCAGGTGGCGACAAGCGGCACCTTCCCCGAATGCTCGCTCGTCAGCGACTCATGCAGTGCGACTCGATAAATCCGCCGAGTCGGGTCGCGCGAGAGATCGGCGTTACCCTTGGAAATAAAATTGCCAGGCTGAACAGCGTCTAAGTTGACGCTGGCGTCCCCACGGGGATTCGAACCCCGGTTCTCACCGTGAAAGGGTGGTGTCCTAACCGGGCTAGACGATGGGGACTAACCGCGGAAGGTTGAGGACCGTACGGTGCAACGGGGGTCGCGCAAGCACTTTTTTCCCACCTTTTCTTCGGCTGCTTCCGTTGGGTCCGCCTAACAAGCGACAATCTTTGCTTAAAAGGACTAAAATCGGTCTCGCTCCCTCGGATGTTTCTTCCGAAATCGAGGCCAGTCATGACCTTCTCCGAGATTGCCGCTGCTCTTCCTGCCCAAGCTGTCACCGTGGTCGACGGTTTGCCTTACCCCAAAATCGGTTCGGGAAAGGTGCGCGACATTTTTGATCTGGGCGACGCTTTGTTGATCGTTTCGACCGATCGCCTATCCGCTTTCGACGTCGTGCTCCCCGACGGAATTCCGGGGAAGGGAATCATTCTCAACCAGATGAGCCTTTGGTGGTTTCAACAGGTCGGCACCATTATCCCCAATCACCTTCTGCCAAATCAGGCTGAGCTGCTCGCTAAAACCTTTGCGCTTTCTCGCGATCTTCAGCTGCGCAGCATGGTGGTGAGAAAACTCAAACCGCTCACCATCGAATGCGTGGTCCGTGGATATCTGGCAGGTAGCGGCTGGGCGTCTTACCAGAAAACCGGCTCGGTCTGCGGGATCGCCCTTCCGCCCGGTCTACGACAAGCGGATCGGCTTCCTCAGCCGATTTTCACGCCGACCACCAAAGCCCCCAAGGGTGCACACGACGAAGCGATCAATGACGCGCAAGGCGAAGCCGCGGTGGGCGCCGATCTCTACCGCCAAGTGAAAGCCAAGAGTCTGGCGCTGTATCAACTGGGCCATGACCGGGCGGCTCAAGCCGGTATGATTCTCGCGGATACCAAGTTCGAATTTGGGACCGACGCGTCCGGCAACCTCGTGCTGATCGACGAGATCCTCACTCCCGACTCATCGCGCTATTGGCCTAAGGACAGCTACGCCCCGAATCAATCACCGCCAAGCTACGACAAACAATTCGTGCGCGACCATCTGCTCGCAATCAAGTGGGACCAGAAGCCGCCCGCGCCGAAATTGCCCGCAAATGTCATTCGGGGAACGCAGGAAAAATATCTGACCGCGCTGAAAAATTTGATGGGGTGATTTGTTTATCACGGAGCGATCCCTTATTCGGCAGTATAATTATGCATTTCCGTCCCGAACCGGTTGCGCGGCGGAGCGGCTTTGATCTCGCGATAGGCGCCGTCTCGCCAAATATTTAAGACAAAGGGTGTATTCAACTCCAGGTCTCGAACTGCCTGATAAGCGGCAAACGTATCCACTTTGTAGCCACGAACCCCCACGATGATGTCGGTGAGCCGCAGCCCCGCTTTCCGTGTCTCCGGCGTTTCTTTTTCCAGGAGAATGCCCGTCTTGGGCGCAGCCTGCAAAATCTTGGGCTCGATAGGTTCCAACCCGCGCGGAAGAACCTTGGTGACCATTTTACGCAAGGCGGGAGCGTAGTCGATTTTTCCTGTCGCACGCTCATAGCGGAGTAAACAAGCGATTAGCCCTTCAGGGGAATCATAACGTTCCTGGATTTTTTGGTAATACTTAATTGCACCTGAGAGATTCCCACGTTTTTCCAGCAAACAAGCCATCGTCTCAAGGCCTCCGCTGGAATAGACTGCGGCGGCACGCTCGGCCAAAGCCATGGCCTTGCCCGTCGATCCTGTGCGCTCGTAATACTGCACCAGCCAATCGCACCGCTGGGACATCCGCACCACATCCGAATCATCGCTTATAATCAGTTCGTAGGCGTGCGCGGCTTCTCCATCGCGGCCCCGCCCCGCATAATAATCTCCCAGGGGATAATACCAATACGGATCAATGGAGGCCGCCCGCTTCATCCATTTCTCGAACTGTTCCGGCTCAGGCCTGTAAGCCTCTCCGACAGCACCGGCGAGGTTGGAGTTAAATTCTAAAACGGAACTGTAGGCTTCTTCCATTGCTCGCCCCTCGGAGACTAACGCGTGCCCTGGACCACTGCGCACGTAAAGATAATAATGGGTGACAAAATTATTATAGGGAGCGAGCTCGTGTAGATGGCTCATCAAGGCCACGACGTCCTTTCGATTCGTCATACTTGGATGAAAGGAACGCGAATAAAAGTCGTACGCCGTGCCTGGAAGAGGATTAATGCGGTGCCATTCGTTGACGTAGGGATGCGGGGGCGGATAATAAAGCGCAGCAAACGACACCTTATAACTGATCTCATTCCAAACCGCAGCCGGCACGAGATGCGGGCGGTGATGCACCACGGCCATCTCTGCGTCTTGTGCTTTTCGATAATATGGCTCCTCCGTGGCATTCTGACGCCTCACAAAGGGATAGAGTCTCAATTCATCAAACTGATCGTCGACTTGATCTCTATATTTTCGCGCATCTTCCGACACGCCCCACGACCATTGCATAAAAGCGAAATCGCTCTTGATAGCGTGACAAAGATGACGCTGCAGAAAATTTGCCCAGTGCCCCCAGCCAATAACACGCACCGGGCCGGGATTATCCAATCCTTCTATAACGCAGGGTTCTGGTTCAATGTTCAGTCTATCGACAAACTGATCCTTTTCGAGCTCGGAGCCGGTCGCGAGTCGGTACACCTGACATGCCTCGTCGATTTCACCGCGTATGGATCGTTCTAAGATTTCATTTCCGAGGCCGACGCTGGGGTGATGTGAATTCAGCAGGCGCGTCCAGTCCGTCAGCTCTCGAAGTTCGTCGTCCTCCGGCAATGCTCGAGCGGCGACCGGGGCTTCTATCCCCACGATCTGGGCCTCGAAAGCTTCACGGCGCTCCAACAAGGTGGGATCTTTGACTCCGGCCAGTATCCGGTAGTCTCCGAATTTTCAAGGCCCGGGCCCAAGCCTCCGCTGACCGATCCTGCGTGGTTAAGGCTGCAAGAAGACGAAGCGCGGAGCGCTGGTCATGATAAAGCGCGGCCAAAGCGACACCCGCAAGTTGCCCTTCGATTGTAGTGGGTGGCTCACTACGAAGAGCAAAAGCGAAAGCCAAATGCGCCGTCATTCGGCACAATTCCGAACGAATTTCATAGAACATCCCGGAGTGTTCACGCAGAGCAAAGGCGGCCAGAAGCAAAGCGGCCTGCTCATGCCGATCCGCGGAAAGAAAATGCGCCTGGAGCTCCCCCGAAACGGTGTTGTTGACGCGCTCGATCATGGGAGCAGTCGGGCCGGTCAAATCGCGCAGACAGTTGGAATGGACGGCCCCGTCGTCCGGCAAGGTCTTTGACAAATCTACCGAAAGCTTCTCCAAGAAACGTTTCGTGACCTCGCGATAGAGTTCAGGGGCCCAAATCGACCCGGTGACCGAAAGTTCGGTTTCGATATCAAAAGCGGAAGGATAATGAACACTGAGTTTATACGTCAGAGGGGCATTCTCTGTAGCGGGCCGCTCGACTGCGTTGACCAGCAATTTTCCCGACTCCAACGCCCGATTGTATTTTGCGAAATAAGCCATGCCCGCCAGGTCGATCACCGTTGATTCGACGATAAACTGGCTTTCCGTCTGCCAGTGAGTATCAAAGGCGGCCGTGCGCGGCCGAGGTTCAGCATCCCTTATGCGCTCCGGCGCAGGCCCGGTCTTTGTACAAGCCGTCAGGGCGAGAAGCATCGCCAAAGCGCAACAAGCGAAGAGACGATTGATATGGTGATGCTGTATAACCCTCGATGGCAGGTCTCCCGAAGTCATCATCGATAATTGCATTTATCTTATGCCCGGGGGCGAGGGCGTTCGCTCGGTCGGCTCTTCGGCGAAAGATATTCACCAATTTTTTAGCGGCAGCAGCGGTGGCTCCGCCTCGATGGTTAAAGCCACGGCTTTCCGAATCCCGTACCTTCCCTCAAAAGACGCTGGCTAGGCGCTTACGGGGCCAAGCGCGTCCCGAAAAATTATTGGTTGGCCGCCCTGATCGGCGGTGTCGTCCGAACCTAAAGATTACCCGATAACCACTGCCGTTTCTCTCGCTGGTGGCTAAGGAAAAGCTGGTTTTACTGCGGCCCGAGTTGTCGTTCCTCGATGGATACGGGGCGGTGGCTGCGAACCAGTTCGCGGCGGAGCCAGTCGAGGGCGGCGTTGACCGAGCGGACTTTTACCGTGGTGCGCGGGCCGGGATAACTTAGTTTCTTCGACCAGACTCCATGCGGTGAATACAGGGCCAAATAGATCGTGCCGACCGGATTTTCGGCCAGGCCGCCGCAGGGGCCACAATAGCCGGTGACGGCGAGGGCGTAATCGGCTCCCAGCCGTTCCGCGGCGCCGGTCGCCATCGCCACCGCGTTCTCCGCGCTGACCGTGCCGTGCTGGGCGAGGAGACACTCGGGCACATCGAGCAGCTGCATGATCGATTCGTTGCTGCAGCAGACGCATCCCCCGGCGAAAAACTTGGTCGCGCCGGAAAATTCGGTGAAACAATTGGCCAACAACCCGCCTGTGGCGGTTTCGGCCACGGCCAGCATTTTCTCCTGCGTGCGCAATAGATCGGCCGTGACTTTAGCGAGGGAATCATGGCCAAAACAGAGGAAATCTTCCCCGAGAAGCGCGGCGCATTCCCGACCAATTTCCTCCAAGCGGGCCATGCTCAGCTGTCCCGTGGGCGAACTGAGGCGGCAGTCCACTTGGGCTTGATGGGCGCAGAACGCGACGCTCAATCCTTCTCCCGCGCGATCAAAAATTGGCTGAAGTTTTGTCTCCAACATCGATTCACCCACTCCCACGGTGCGAAGTTGAACATAGGCTTCGCGATCCGACAAAAATCCGAGAGTCGCGAGGCGGGGCAACACCTGTTCGAGCAACATCGGGTGCAGCTCATTCGGAGGTCCAGGCAACATGCAGAGCACTTTGCCGTCCTGCTCCACCCAGAGACCGGGCGCGGTGCCGTTGGCGTTCTGGAGCACATCCGAACGCTCAGGGCGATAGGCCTGCTTTAAATTATTGTCCGTCATTTTTCGCCCGAGGCGCGCAAAGCGCTCAGCGATGGTTTTTTCTACCGCGGGGTCGAAAATAAGTTTCTGCCCCAATACCTCCGCGACCGCTTCCCGCGTCCGGTCATCACAAGTCGGGCCCAGTCCGCCGGTCATGATCACCACGTCGGCTTGCGCCCAGCTCTCGGCAAGTTGTTTCGCAATCGCGCTGGCATCGTCGGTCACGGTGACATTTCGCTGCAGCGCGACCCCGCGCCGGCTGAGTTGCGCACCGATGAAGGTCAGGTGAGAATTCGCCGTTAGCCCAAGCAGCAGCTCGTCGCCGAGAGTGAGAAGCTCGAATCGTTTGAGGTGGGCCGGAGTAGCCGAAAGAGGTGAAACCATACTTGCGGAATAGAAAATTAGGTTAATCTCCGGAAAATGCCAGCTAACGAGCCAGATAACAGCGAGCCGCTGAGCTTGAAGGAAAAGGTTCGTCGGTTGCCCGAGAAACCCGGCGTCTACTTAATGAAAGATCGGCTGGGTCGGATCATCTACGTTGGGAAAGCCAAGAGCCTAAAGAAACGCGTATCCTCATACTTTCAACCCTCTCGGCCACTCTCTACCCTCCACCCGAAAATTCGGGCCTTGATCGATCTGATCGCCGATTTCGACACGATCGAGGTGAAATCGGAACCCGAAGCCCTGCTGCTGGAAGGACGGTTGATCAAGCAGTGGAAACCTCGATACAACACCGATTTTACCGACGACAAACGCTTCCTTCTGGTGCGGGTCGATCTGCACGAGGAGATGCCGAAGTTTCGCCTGACGCGTTTTAAAAAAGACGACCGGTCGCGCTACTTTGGTCCGTTCGCCCATTCGGGATTGCTGCGAAAAACCCTGGCTCAAATGCGCCGCCAATACGGGATCCTTCTAGGTGACGCCACGCCGCAGCGACTACCGGACGGACGATGGCAACTCTACGATGACGTGAGGCAGGACCTCTCCGGCTTTCCCAACGAAGTCGCGACCGAGCAGTACCGCAGCCGAGTCGATGACGCTTGCACTTTCCTCGAGGGCAAATCTCGGGAATGGCTGGAAACTCTCCGCAACGAGATGCAGAACGCGGCGGAAAAACAGGAATTCGAAAAAGCCGCGGAGCTGCGCGATGTCGTTTTTGCCCTGGAGAAAACCTTGGCGAAAACCCGGCGCTTCGAACGCGAGCGCCCGAGTCTACCGGTGGACAACGACGCGCTTGACGCGCTGCAAGCCGCGATTGCGCTGCCGGGGAGGCCCGATCATTTGGAGTGCTTCGACATCTCGCATATCTCCGGCACGTTTGTAGTGGCTTCGATGGTACACTTTGCCCAAGGCCGCCCGGACAAGAACAACTACCGGCGTTTCCAGATCAAGAGCTTCGTCGGAAATGATGATTTCCGCGCGATGGAAGAGGTCGTGGGCCGGCGCTATCGTCGGTTGCACGAGGAGGGAAAACCGTTTCCTGAATTGGTCGTGATCGACGGCGGTCGCGGCCAAATCGGAGCCGCGCTTAAAGCCTTTCTCGCGCTCGGATTGACTCCGCCCGCATTGATCGGCTTGGCGAAAAAACACGAAACGATCATCTTCCCCGACGATCGACCACCGCTGAACCTTCCGCTCAATCACCCCGGCCTGCGCTTGCTGCAAAGGCTCCGCGATGAAGCGCACCGCTTTGCCAACACCTACAACGCAAAGCTCCGCTCGAAAAAAATTCGCGAGTCCGTCCTCGACGATTTTGTCGGACTGGGTGACGTGCGCCGCCGCGCGTTGATGGAGCGCTTCGGCGATATCGACCGACTGCGCGCCGCCTCGGAAGCCGAGATTCGCGAGGTGGAAGGATTCGGACCAAAACTGGCAGCAGAGCTGCACGCCTTCTTGCATCGTTCGCAGTCCGATCCAGAGCCGCAGGCTGAGGTCGTCGAAACCAATCCCGAAGCAGACAAAGACTCAGAAGAGATCGATCCGGATATAACCGCGAACGGACACGAATAAAATAAACCCGCATTCGGACGTCGCGAATGTTGTCTCCGTAGGGGCACTACATCCTTGAGAATCGTTCTTTGAGAAACGTCATCCTGAGTTCTGCGACCAATGCACTCATCCTAACCGTAGTTGGCCCGCGGAACACGGAATACCCAGAAAAGGGATGCGCGATTAAAAACCACGTTCACCTCCGCAGCCGCGTCGCCCAGTCGATCACGCGTACGGGCAAGAGCCATTTCATGGCGAGCAACACTTTGGCGTGCCGGGGTGCGGCGTAGTGAGATTTCGGGTACTGGGCACGCAAGGCCCGTTCGATTACCCGGGCGACGTCGTCCGGTATCCCTGCGATCTTGTGGAGCTTGCGCGCTCCACCGCGAAAACTTTCCACAAAAGGAGCATAGGGACCGGGGTTTTCGATCGCATCGACGGATACAGAATCCGCCGCGCGGACGAACTCGGTCAGGATGAACCCAGGCCGAATCAGCGTTACCTGGATACCAAACGGCTTTAACTCTCCGCGAAGCCCGTCGGAAAAAGCTTCGATGGCGTGTTTAGTGGCGTCGTAGACCGACGACATGGGCCGGGCGATTCGGCCGGCCACGGAGCCGACGTTGACGATTCGGCCGTGCCCTTGCGCGCGCATCAGCGGGGCCACGAGCTGGGTCAGACCGAGCAACGCAAACACGTTGGTCTCGAAATTGCGGCGTATTGCCTCCAAGGAGACACGCTCGATCGGACCGCGTTGGCCAAATCCGGCATTGTTCACCAAGCCGTCGATTTGACCAAAACACGCGACCGCCTGTTCGACCAGTTGCCTGCGATCGCCGGGTGAGGTCAGATCGCCTGCCACCGCGAGGGTACGCTGGCCGGCGGCATCGAGTTCGCGGGTGAGCGCCTGAAGTCGGTCGGCGCGTCGGGCAAAGAGCACTACGTTCGCTTCGGCACGGATCAGGCGGCGGACCGTCGCTTCTCCAATTCCAGAAGACGCTCCGGTGATCACCACCGTTTGGTTTTTGAGCTCGGGCACGGGTCAAACCGAGACCCTGGCGTCGCGCTTGGCAAATCCCATTGCGCCGAGAATGGTCAAATCTCACGTTGGTTTCCATGCGGACGATTGTCTCCTTTTTTCTTCTCACCGTTTGTGCGCAAGCGGAGGTCACGCTCGCGCCGCTCTTCAGCGACCACGTCGTGCTCCAACGCGAGAAACCTTTGCCGGTCTGGGGACGAGCGGATCCGGGGGAGCACGTGACGGTGAAATTCGGCGAGCAGGAGGTCGGCGCGACTGCTGCACCGGACGGACGCTGGCTCGTAGTGCTGGACGCAATACCGGCCTCGTCCACCCCGGCTGAGTTGACCGTTTCAGGGAAAAACACGCTGCATGTTGCCGATGTTCTGGTGGGCGACGTGTGGCTCTGTTCAGGGCAATCCAACATGGAGTTTCCGGTCAGCCGCGCGCAGAACGCGGAGCAGGAAATTGCTTCGGCGAACTATCCCTTGATTCGCCACAACAAGATCAAGCAGACCGTCTCAAGCACGCCAGCGGACTCCGTCGAAGCAAGCTGGGTGACCTGCAGCCCCGCGACAGTCGGCGATTTCACCGCGGTCGGATTTTTCTTCGCCCGCGATCTTCAACCCCGACTCAATATTCCGATCGGGCTGATCAACAGCACCTGGGGCGGAACGCCCGTTGAGGCGTGGATGAGCGCAGCCGCCTTCGCCTCCAACCCAGCGTTCAGCGTGGTAGACCAGCGATGGCAGCAGACGTTGGCCGACTACCCGCGGAAAAAAATCGAATACGATGCCGCGATCGCCGCCTGGACGGTTGCGGAAGCGGCAGCGAAAGGCCGGAACCAGAAGTTCACTCAACCCAAACCCCAGGCGCCTCAAGGGCCCGGTCACTCTTACACTCCTTCGGGTCTGTTCAACGGCATGATCAATCCCTTGGCCCCCTACGCGCTTCGAGGATTCCTCTGGTATCAAGGCGAGACCAACACGTCGCGGCCGACTGAATACGCGCCCCTTTTTGCCACGCTTATTCGCACCTGGCGTCAACATTTCGGACAGGCCGATCTGCCGTTCTTCTGGGTGCAGCTCGCAGGCTTCAAATACAGCGATCCCTTCAATCTGGAGAGTGCGCTGCTTCGCGAGGCGCAGACCAATACCTTGTCTTTACCCGCAACGGGTCAGGCGCTGACGATCGACATTGGGGACAAGAACGACATCCATCCGCGCAATAAACAAGAAGTGGGACGTCGCCTCGCGCTTCTGGCGCGGGCCAAGGTTTATGATATGCCGGTGGATTTTTCCGGGCCGGTATTCGCCGGGTTCACCCACGAAGGCAGTGCACTGCGAGTCCATTTCACTCATGCGGGGACGGGCCTGACCGCGCGAGACAAGCCGCTGCAGTCGCTGCAAATCGCGGGAGCGGACCGGCGATTTTATTGGGCCACGGCCAAAATCGATCGCGATTCGATTCTGGTCTCCGCCAAAGAGGTCGCAGCGCCGGTCGCTGTCCGCTACGCGTGGTTCAACGCACCGGAAGCGAACCTCTACAATGGCGCGGGGCTGCCTGCAGCGCCGTTTCGCAGCGACGACTGGTAAGCACTTTCCGTCGCGCCTCTGGTTGTCATGAAAATGTAACTACAGCTCGTGCCTGAGGAAAAGATCCGGCTCGTACTCCATCGATTTCTGTGAGGACTCTCTGGCAGGACGTTCCACCTCTCGGTCACGCCTAGACCAACCCTCTGGGCCAGCGGCAGAAACGAATTCTAGGCATTCACGCAATATCAGCAGAACCCGGGTCCCAATTCTCTGGGTAATTTTCATGGCTCGGTGAGCTCCGCTCCCCTTGCGAAAAACCGCCTCATGGCTAATCTCCCACTCATGCGCCTAAACACCACCCTCATGATAGCTGCGTTTCTCTCCCTATTCTCGTTCTCACGTGCCGAGCCCTTGAACGTCGGCGATCCCGCACCGCAACTCACGGCCAAGACCGATGAGGGAACGGAAATCAACCTCGGCGACCTCTATAAAAAGGGCTACACCGTGATTTATTTTTACCCCAAAGCCGACACTCCGGGCTGCACCGCGCAGGGCTGCTCCTTGCGCGATTCGTACGGGGAATTGACCAAGCGCGGGGTGAGCGTGATTGGCGTGTCGACCGACGATGTGAGCGCTCAACACAGCTTCCGGGAAAAATATCATTTTCCTTTCCCGCTCATCGCCGACACCGACCAAAAGGTGATCCATGCTTTCGGGCAAAACGGAGTCAAGTTTGCCAACCGCACGGCAATCATCGTCAATCCCCAGGGCAAAATCGCTTGGCACGATCCCGAAAAACACACCAAAGACCAGGGCGATCAAGTGATCGCTGCGCTGGATAAACTCGGGGTGAAGTAAAATCCCTTTCGCAAAAAAACCGGGACCGAATGTCCCGGTTTTTTTTGCCTGAATACCTCGAGAGGAATCGGAGTTGCCGCCTCATTAGCGATTCGATTTTTCCGAGGCCGGGCCCGACGAGCCCGGCTGCAACTTTCATCCGTATCCGAAGAAGAAATACGCGACGTTTATACCAAATCTCCATCAATATCGGATTTTCCGAAATTGCCTGGTTGTAGCCCGGGGGCGCCGACCCTGGGGATCGAGAGATTCGACCCAGCAAACCCCGGGGTCGGCGCCCCCGGGCTACAATTCCAATGGTTCAGAATCGGTGAAGAGCTGGTATTATAGCTTGCCCGCCTCAAGGCCGAAGTAACGTTCCGCGTTCTTGTAGCAGATATTTTCAACCATCTCGCCCACCAGGGCACGATCCGAAGGAATCAGGCCGGCTTCGATATCGGCCCCCAGCATGGAGCAGAGCAGACGCCGAAAATACTCGTGGCGGACGTAGCTCAGGAAACTCCGCGAATCGGTCAGCATGCCGACAAAGCGGCTGAGCAGCCCCAGTTGAGAGAGGGCATTGATCTGCCATTCCATCGCTTCTCTCTGATCGAGGAACCACCAGCCGGAACCGAACTGCACCTTGCCCGGAATCGTGCCGTCTTGAAAATTTCCGATCATGGTCGCGAATACGTAGTTGTCGGCCGGATTCAAATTGTAGATCACGACCTTGGGCAACTTCTCCTCTTGGTCGAGCCGATCGAGATAACGGGAGAGCCCCCGAGCTTGCGGAAAGTCGCCGATCGAATCCACCCCGGCATCGGCGCCGAGCCGCTTCAAAAGGCGGGAATTGTTATTTCGCAGGGCTCCAAGATGGAGCTGCTTCGTCCAACCCTTCTCCGCGTCCAGCCGGCCAAGGAACAGCATGACAAACCAAACAAACTTCGCGGTTTGCTCGGGTGTAGCAGCGCTTCCACTACGCGCGGCGGCGAAGATCGCAGTGGCCTCGCGCTCGGTGCAATCGACATCCGGAATCGCTTCCATCCCGTGATCGGAGAGTCGGCCGCCCAGGCTGTGAAAAAAGTCGTGGCGATTTTTGATCGCGGCAAGGAACGACGAGAGGTCGCGAACCTCGATCCCGGCCCGGGCCGCGAGTTGATCACACCAGGCATTGAAGGGCGCGGGGGTGTTTACGATCAAGGCCTTGTCGGGGCGGAAAGTGGGATAGACCTTCGTGCCGAGGTTGGTTTTTTTGATCGAGAGGTGGTGAGCCAGATCATCAACCGGATCGTCCGTCGTACAAACCACGTTGACCCGATTGCTGGTCAAGATCCCGTGGGTGGACAGCGCAGGGGTTCGCAATTTAGTGTTGGCCTGCTCCCAGATTTGGGGAGCGCTTGCCTCGTTGATCACCGTGTCGATGCCGAAAAACCGCCGCAGCTCGAGATGAGACCAATGATAAAGCGGGTTGCGCAGGGTGTAAGGAACGGTGCGAGCGTAGGCCAGGAACTTGTCGTAATCGGTGCTCTCGTTACCGGTGATGAGATTTTCCGCGACGCCATTCGAGCGCATCGCCCGCCACTTGTAGTGATCGCCAGCGAGCCAGATTTGAAAGAGGTTTTCGAACTGACGGTTGGTCGCGATCTGGTCCGGCGGCAGATGGCAGTGGTAGTCAAAGATGGGCTGTTTGACTGCGTGCTCAAAGTACAGCACGCGCGCCCAATCGGTCGAGAGCAGGAAATCTTCGGGGAGAAACGGTTTGTTGGTCATGACTCGGAAAATCAATTCACGTTCGGGGATTCAGGATGACGGCCGCTTCACTCAAAGGAACGAAGAGATAGTTCTTTGAACTGAATCGGCATCTGGGGAAGAAATGCGGTAGATGCTTGAGAGCCGACTCACGAGGAGCAAGGCGAACTCTCGAAGCCAACTCTGGGCCGAGGAAAAGGCCACGCCGGCCAGGTCAGCTGTTTTTCGGAAGCAGTGGAGCCGGGGACGTCCGGAAGGCGGATGCGGCAATTCGGGTTTTCAATGCGGCCTCGTACTCCGCTCCGGAAAGAGGAAGCTCAATTGTTTGCTCCCGCCAGGTCGAGAGGAGCATCGCATTGGCAAGCTCGACGGAATAAATCCCTTCGCGCCCGGGCGCGATCACCGGGACGCCAAGTCGAATCGCATCCGCGAAATTCTGGAGAATGGCGACATGCTGACCGCCGTGATCCGGCATACGAATCGGGCGATGCACCGTGGCGGGCCGGGCAAAGGGCTGAGGGGCACGGCGGCTAAACCGAGTCATTTCCTCTTCATTCTGCAGAAAAGAAATCTCGTCGTTTTCATAAACCAGCCGCCCTCGCTCGCCCGCGATCTCGAGGCGATTTGTTCCGGGCGCTTCACCGGTCGAGCCAATGAACACCCCCGTCGCCCCACCCGGAAATTCGAGGTACGCGGTCAGGTCGTCTTCGACTTCGATCTGGTGGTATCGGCCGAAGTGACAAAAAGCCCGGACTCGCTCGGGTTGGCCGAAAAGCCATTGGAGCATATCCAGATTGTGGGGACATTGGTTCAACAAAACGCCTCCACCCTCGCCTTCCCAGGTGGCGCGCCACCCCGCCGAGGCGTAGTAGGCGGAGGTGCGAAACCAATCGGTAATGACCCAGTTGATACGCCGGATTTGCCCGAGCGCCCCAGTCTGGATCAGTTTTTTAATCTCCTGGTAGTAGGGATCGGTGCGCTGATTGAACATCGCCGCGAAGATCTGGCCCGGACGAGTGTGCGCGGCGATCAGGCGCTCCGCGTCAGCTTTGTGGGCTGAGATCGGTTTCTCCACCAGCACGTGTAAACCGGCCTGAAGAGCGGCGATCCCCAGCGACGTGTGCGAGAAATGCGGAGTCGCAATCAGAACCGCGTCGACCGTGCCGGAACCAATCAGATCGTGAGCGTCAGCATAAGCTCGGATGCCGGGAAGTTGGGCGTGGGTTCGCGCATCCGGATCGGCCACCGCCGCGAGGTCGAGGCCGGTGAGCTTTCCCGCCAGGACATTCCGCGCATGCGTGAGGCCCATCGAACCCAGTCCTATGATTCCTAAACGTACATTGCTCATCGTGAGATCCAACCAACCCCAGTCTTGGTGCGCTCAACCCAAGAGGCCGAGCGCGGATACGTCTGAACCCAAGGACAACCCTCCTCGAGTGGAATGCTAAGTCCTCCGCGTAGTGCTATGGGCATGACGCGGAGGCCGGTCACCGATAGCAGATTCGGTTATTTACCGAGAGCAGGACCACCCTGAGCGGCGTAACGGGCGCGCAAGCGAAGGCCGTTTAGCCGGATGAAGCCGGTGGCGTCGTTTTGGTTGTAGCTGCTCTTCACCCCTTCCATCGAGGCGATATGCGGATCGTAGAGTGAATACTTCGATTTGCGTCCACAGGTGATCACATTGCCCTTGTAGAGCTTCAGTCTCACCGTACCGGATACAAATTTCTGGCTCTCGTCGATCAACGCCTGCAGGGCCTCGCGTTCTGGAGCGAACCAGAAACCGTAATAAACCAGCTCGGCATATTTTGGAACGAGCGAATCGCGGATGTGCATGACCTCGCGGTCCATCGTGAGCGTCTCGACCTGGCGATGGGCGTGCATCAAAATCGTGCCACCCGGAGTCTCGTACACGCCGCGGCTCTTCATGCCGACAAAGCGGTTTTCGACCAAGTCCACCCGGCCCACGCCGTGTTTTCCGCCGAGTTTGTTCAAAGCTTTGAGCACACCAGCGGGTGAGAGTTTCTTGCCGTTGACCGCGACGCAGTTGCCCTGCTCGAAATCGAGTTCGACATACTCCGCCTTGTCCGGGGCCTCTTCCGGAGACACGGAAAGTTTAAACATCCCCCGGTTCTGGGGCGTGGTGGGGTCGAACCAAGGATCCTCCAAAATCCCTGCTTCATACGAAATGTGCAGGAGATTACGGTCCATCGAGTAAGGCTTTTTCAAAGAGGCCTCGACCGGGATGTTGTGCTTTTGGCAATACGCGATCATCTCGGCCCGGCCGGGGAAGGTCTCGCGAAACGCATCGATCTTCCAAGGTGCGATGATGGCCAACTGCGGGGCCAAGGCCGCGTAGGTCAGTTCGAAACGGCACTGGTCGTTCCCCTTGCCGGTGGCGCCGTGGGAGACGGTATCCGCCTTTTCCTTACTGGCGATGTCGAGCTGGGCCTTCGCGATCAGGGGACGAGCGATCGAGGTACCCAGGTAGTACTGGCTTTCGTAGACCGCATTGGCCCGGATCATCGGGTAAATGAAGTCGCGGGCAAACTCCTCGACCAAGTCCAAGGTGTAGTGCTTGGAAGCGCCGGTTTTTTTCGCCTTTTGAGAAAGGCCCTTAAGCTCCTCTTCCTGGCCTATGTCCGCCGCGAAAGTGATGATTTCAGCGTCGTAGGTCTCTTTGAGCCATTTGACGATGACGGAGGTGTCGAGACCGCCCGAGTATGCGAGAACGATTTTCATACGATAAAAAAGTTGTTTGTGAAGACTGACGCGAAGAGGCGCAAAATCAAAAGCCAGCCCCGGTCGACAAACGGCTGGCCGATTGACACCTATTTAACGGTTGCTGGTTTGCGATAATACCCCGGTGCAGGCAGGAAGATGATGTCCGCATTAAATTATATCATTCATTATGTCGTTATCATTCCTTTATGACGTTCCAGCACTCCAAACGGGGGCATCGCCGCCTTTGCTCCGGTTTTACCCTTGTTGAGATCATGATCGTGGTAGTGATCATTGGATTGTTGGCTGCGATGGGCCTTCCCGTCTGGGCGAAAGCTCGGCGGAATGCACAGAACACGGCCTTCATTTCTAATCTACGCCTTGCGGTGTATGCCGCTCAAACCTATGCGTTCGAGGCAGGGGGATGGGCCCCAGAAGTTGGTACCGGCATCGCGCCGCCAGAGTTGGTTCCTTATCTTAAACAATTGGACTGGACCGATCCTACACCGATCGGCGGCCACTGGGATTGGGAGAAAAACAACAATGGCTGCGTCGCTGGAATCAGTGTCGTGGGCTATACGGTCACCGATGCGCAAATGCAGGAAATCGATGCAAAAATAGATGATGGCGTGACCTCGACCGGGCGCTTTCAAGCGCGAAGCGGCACTTACATCTATATCTTAGAATAATCCTTCATCCTCTCCACCCTTTGCCAGCACAAGCCGCGCTCGGAGCGCGGCTTTTTTTATGCCCGCGGTTTCTGCGCGAGCACCGCCATAATGGATTTTTGGATATGCAGGCGATTCTCCGCTTGGTCGAAAATGATCGATCGGGGGTTATCTAGGACTTCCTGCGTGACCTCCTTTTCTGGATACGCTGGCAAGCAGTGCATGAAAAACGCATCCGGCTTGGCTGCGGCGAAGAGCTTCGCCGTGACCGAATAGGGCGACATGATCCGCAGGCGATCGTGGGCTTCTTCTTCCTTGCCCATGCTGACCCAGACGTCGGTGTAAACGACATCCGCGTCTTTCACCGCTTCGTAAGCGTCGGTCGTGAAATGGTAGCCTCCAGCATAACCTTCTTTTGCGAGCAAGGCGTTGAATTCGGCGGAAGGCTCGAATCCTTTCGGTCCAGCCAACGAAATCTTCATCCCAAAAAGATTCGCGCCGAGAATCCAGGAATTGGCCATGTTGCAGGCGGTGTCGCCGAGAAAAGCGATCTTTCGACCCTTCAGCGAACCGACCAAATCGCCACCCTTGCTCCAGCGTTCCGCGAGGGTAAAAGCATCGGCATAAATCTGACAGGGATGGAGGAGATCGGTCAGGGCGTTCACCACCGGAATCGTTCCCGCGCGCGCGAGGCGCTCGACCTCCGCGTGGTCGTAGGTCCGGACAATCAGACCATGGACAAACCGCGAAAGCACCTTGGCCGTATCTTCGATCGATTCTCCCCGACCCAACTGAATGTCGTTACGATTGAGAAAAAGGGGATTCCCGCCCAACTCATGAATCCCGACTTCAAAGGAAACACGGGTGCGTGTGCTCGATTTTGAGAAAATCAGCGCCCACGTCTGCTGCGCCAAAACCGGCGGTGTGTGGCGCCCGCGCTGCTTCTTTAAGGTCTCCGCGAGAGAGAAAACTTCAGCCAACTCATGGGGCTTGAAGTCGGTTTCTTTCAAGAAGTGCTTCATGGGAAACCGGCTGGTTTAGGTCACGGCGCCAAAGGGGACCAGAGAAAAATATCCCGGTTACGCCTTTGCCGCCAATACGCTCCGAATGATCTCGACCGATTGCGACAACTCTTCCGGCGTCGCAGTCAGCGGCGGCAACAACCGAAGGACGTTCCCGCCCGCCATGGGTACGAGGAGTCCAGCCTCCCGCAACGCGCCCAAAATGGGAGCGGGATCCGCGGTGAATTGAAGTCCGATTAAGTAACCCCGTCCGCGCACGCCCATCAATTTTTCCGGGAAATCTTTGGCCAGCTGCTGCAGCGCAGCGATCCACGGCACGCTGTTGAACGTGACTTTTTCGAGCAACCGCTCGCGCTCGATCACGTCCAAAACCGCGAGGGCCGCGGCGCACGCCAGAGGCGTTCCGCCAAAGGTGGTGCCATGGGAGCCGGGATGGAAAAGATCGGCCGCGTTTTCGCGTATCCACATTGCCCCTATCGGAAATCCACCGCCCAACCCCTTGGCCATCCCGATCGCATCGGGCTGCACGCCGGCAGACTCAAAGGCGAAGAAACGCCCGGTCCGTCCGATCCCACACTGCACCTCGTCCAACATCAGCAACAGATTGTGCTGATTGCAGAGTTCGCGAAGTCCCCGGAGAAACTCAGTAGTGGCAGGCTGAATACCGCCTTCGCCTTGAATCGTTTCGATGAAAATCGCCGACGTCTGGTCATCGACCAGATCCGCGAAACTTTGCAGGTTATTTAATTCGCCGAAGGCAAAGCCCGGCGTGAGGGGACGAAAGCCCTTCTGGATTTTTTCCTGCGGCGTGGCGCTCATTCCGCCAAAGGTGCGACCGTGAAAAGCGCTCTTCGCGCAGATCACCTTGTAACACTTGCCCTCTTCGCCCCCGGCTTTGCGCATGCCATGCAGGCGCGAAAGTTTAATCAGCGCTTCATTGGCCTCGGCTCCGCTGTTGCAAAAAAAGACCCGGCCAGGCCCCGCATATTGAACCAACCGCCGAGCGAGTTCGGCTTGATTGGGATTTCGAAATAGATTGCTGGTGTGAATCAGTTCTCCGGCCTGTCTCTGCACCGCGGCCACCCAGTGCGGGTGACAATGCCCCAGCGCGCTGACCGCGATCCCTGAGGTGAAATCGAGAAATTGCCGCCCTTGATCGTCCCAGACGAGCGCCCCTCGCCCGCGCACCAGAGTCAAGGCAGCGCGCGCGTAGTTTTTCAAAACATGCGCGTCATACAAATCGGCCGTGCTGGTGCGAAGGATAGAAGGATTCATCTCAATTCTTTAGCTCGATCTTTCTCTTAATCTTCAACCCCGCAACTCAAGCGTGAGCTTCGCGCGCTTCAGTGCGAAACCAGCACAGTGGGCCGCTTTTTCCGGACGGCCTGCTTTGGACTGAGAAAATACTTAGACCGAGAAAGGAAGGTCCACCGCTCAGCCGTGCACGATTTCCGTGCCGATGCCCTTGTCGGTGAAAATTTCGAGGAGCAAGCTGTGCGCAAGGCGGCCATCGATGAAGTGCACTCGTTGCACACCTTCCTGCAAGGCGCGAATCGCACTCGCTACTTTTGGCCGCATGCCTTTGTCGATCACTCCGTTTTTTTTGAGCTCATCGACCTGCGCGATCTTCAGGGTCGAAATCAACGTCGCCGGGTCGGGCGGAGCGGCCAGAAGGCCCGGGACATCGCTCATGTAAACCAAACGTCGCGCCCGTAACGCGCTTGCCACACGGCCCGCCACCAAGTCGGCATTCACGTTGTACGGTTTGCCATCGTAACCCTCTGCCACCGGAGAAATCACCGGCACGTAGCCGTCGGCGATTTCCTTTTTGATCAACTTCACTTTCACTTCCGTGACCTCTCCGACGTATCCAAGATCCACTGCATTGCCGTCGTCGTCGGTCGTGAGTTTCTGACAAACCAACACCGTGTCACCGGGTAAACCTTTTGGTTTGGCTTTGGCCGAATTGATCGCGTCGCACACGTCCTTGTTTACGATCTCGTCCAAGGTTTTTTTCACCACTCCGATCGTCGCCTCATCCGTCACCCGAAGGCCGTTCACGAACGACGCGGTTAGGCCGGAATTCTCCATCGCCTTGGTGATGGCTTTGCCGCCGCCGTGAACCACAACGACGTTGATTCCGACTGCGGCGAGAAACGCGATGTCGTAAGCCACGCGGGTGCGCGTGATCGGATCGGGATCATCCATGAAGCTCCCACCGTACTTCACGACAAAAGTCGATCCGCGGAAATCTTGAATATACGGAAGCGCTTCGAGCAGCACCTTCGCTTTCGCTGTGACTTCAGTAACGTTGACGTTCATCGGTTCAACACAGGCATCCATACATGGCGAAGGATAAAAAAAGGCAGGAAGAGGCGCTCACGACGTTTCAGTGGAAGATGCTTAACCGACTCACACTCCGCATTTCCATAAAAATTTGGAATACGCTAAACTATTTTCGGAGCACACGGCGGCATTCTGAAGAACGAGAATGCAAAATCGGCTTCACTCACACGTCGTCGCAGCCCACTTCTCAACCGTGGCAAGTACGCAACTCGTCTTCTCCTCTCGCAACGAACATCGCGCTTGGCTCGCGCAGCAAGCAGCGCTTCCCGCCGGTTTCCGCGTCGGCACAACCCGGTTCGAGTTCACTCCGCGCGAGGCGCCGAAGCCCGCGAAGATGACGCTGACGTTGATCGCTCTCGATCGACCCACCTCTGCCTTCGCCGCGGTGTTCACCAAAAATGCCATGCCTGGCGCGCCGGTGATCCTCGGTCGGCGTCGTCTCGCCGAGAGCGCGCTCGGCGCGATCATCGTAAATAATAAAATTTCCAATGTCTGCGCGCCTGCTGGCGTCGAAACAGCCGAGCGCATTTGCGAGGCGACCGCGCGGGTCCTCGGCCTGCAGTCCAATCAAGTGCTCCCCTCCTCCACCGGCGTGATCGGCTGGAGTTTGCCGGCCGACGCGATCATCGCAGCCCTTCCGAGCGCCGCAGCCACCCTGACCGCCCAGTCGATCTTGCCCGCAGCAGAGGGCATCGTGACGACGGACTTGTATCCAAAAATTCGACGCGCCGCGGTCGGAAGTGGAAGTATCGTGGGGATCGCAAAGGGCGCCGGAATGATCGAGCCCAACATGGCGACGATGCTGGTTTATCTTTTAACCGATCTAGTCGTACCCCGAGACGAGCTCCGTGCCATCCTGAAGCGCGCGGTCGATCTCTCGTTCAACACCATCAGCATCGATAGCGACACCAGCACCTCAGACACGGTCGCGTTGCTTTCCTCCAGCCGCGTCCCTTGCGGCGACCTTGCGGAATTCGAGCGAGCCTTGACCCAAGTCTGCCGCGATCTGGCGGAGGACGTCGTTCGCAACGGCGAAGGCGTGCGGCACGTGATTCGCGTCAATGTCCAACGCGCGCCCTCGCGCGAAATCGCGAGTGCGCTAGGCAAAGCGATCGTGAATGCGCCTCTTTTCAAATGCGCCGTCGCCGGCAACGATCCCAATGTCGGACGCTTGATTCAGGCCATCGGCAAACAGGCCGGCGCGTCCTCGCACACAATCGACTTGTCGCGCCTGACGTTGCGGATGGGGGGAATCGAACTTTTTTCCGAGGGCGTGTTCCGCCTCGATCCATCAAAAGAGACCGCGTTGGTGGCTCATCTCAAAGGCGCGGAACTCTACGTCAGCTCGGCTCCGAAAGACGGTGTATTCACTCCGCCGATCGATTTCCCACCTCATGAGCGCTGTGTAGAAATCGACGTCGATCTGAGCTCCGGCACGAGTGGAGTCACGATTTTCGGCGGCGACCTGACCCACGAGTACGTCAGCGAAAACGCGGACTACCGGAGTTGATTGCGCGCGGGGGAAGCTGGAAATCAGTAGTTGATAATTGGTGACAGAGAGCCCGCGTTTCCTGCTCTGCGGTGAAACGACAGGCACACTAATCTCATGTTCTGACGTCAACTTCTCCGCTGCGATGCGCCGCCGTTCAGACTAACCCGGCCGTTTCGGGAAATCCGCACCAGAGGTTCATGATCTGAATGGCCTGGCCGCTGGCTCCCTTCATCAGGTTGTCCTCGGCCGAGGTCAGGATCAGGTTTTTGGTCCGTGGATCGTAAACCGCCGACATATCCACGCGGTTGCTCCCTACCACGTGAGCGGTGTCGGGCGCTTCGCCGGTCGGCAGCAAGTGCACAAACGGCGCCTGGCCGTAAGCCGCGCGCCAAGACGTATAGACCGGGTCGACCGAATCGACGCGCGCGGGAACCGTGATTGTAGTGGCAATGCCACGACGCATCGGCGCGAGATGGGGATTGAATTGAATCACCGTGGGCGCACCAGTCCGCAGCGCGAGCTGCTCTTCCACCTCCGCCAGATGGCGATGTTTCACCAGTCCGTAGGCTTTAGCGCTCTCCGCCCGTTCGACGTAAAGATAAGCTTCATCCACTTTTTTCCCCGCGCCACTCACTCCGCTAAAGGAGTTCACCACAATGTGCTCGCGCGCCACGATTCCGTCTTTGAGCAACGGCACCAGCGGCACGAGAATGCTTGTGGGGTAACAACCAGGCGCTGCGATCAATTTTGCTTCGGTTTTCCAACTCGGCGGCGTGATCTCCGGCAAAACGAACCGGGCCTGCGCCAAGAGCTCCGGGGCGTGGTGTTTCCCGTAGTATTTTTCGTAGGTAGTGAGATCTCCAATACGAAAATCCGCACTGAGATCGATCACTCGTTTGCCGGCGGGTACTAGTACCTTGGCGAAATCAGCCGCGGCTCCGTGAGGCAGGGCGAGAAAAAAAAGATCGATGTCACCGGCGGCGAGCGCGGCGGCATCGGAATCGACAAACTTCAGTCCTTGGTCCACGCCCCGCAGCGAGGGGATGACCTGAGCGAGAGTTTTTCCGACCTGCGAGCGGGAGGTCACCGCCGCAAGGGTCACATGCGGATGCGACAAAAGTAAGCGAACCAGAAGTTCGCCGGAATAACCCGAGGCACCGATGACGCCGACTTTCATAGGAAAATAGAGTCCAGAAGGGAAAGAGAAGAATCGAGCAGGTTTTCGCCGCAAAGGAACACAGCTTCACCCCGAAGCGTTCGTCCACTGGCTGCGAAGAATAAAACGCGAGAAGCGGAATCTGGGAAAACCGGGTTGAGTCAAGAGTCGGCACACAGGTCGAAAAAAAAGCCGCCTTCGGGCAGAAGGCGGCTTTTCGAAATTCGTTTCGCTGAGATCAGCGTTTCGAGAACTGGAAGCGTTTGCGCGCACCCGGTTGACCCGGCTTCTTACGTTCCTTCTCGCGAGGATCGCGCTTCAAATGACCGGCTTTTTTGAGGGCCGCGCGAAGCTCGGGATTGAGCTTTTGGAGCGCACGAGCGATGCCGTGAGCGACCGCACCGGCCTGACCAGCAACGCCACCTCCACCGACATTCGCCACCACATCGATCTTCTCGCGAAGCTCGACCGTCAACAACGGGGCGTAAGCCTGCTTGGCAAAGTTTTCGTGGCTGAAATAGTCTTCGAACTCGCGTTCGTTGACCATCAACTTGCCCGAACCTTCGGAAATGCGAATGCGAGCAGTTGAGGTCTTACGACGGCCGGTACCGGTGAAAATAGCTTTATCTGCGCTCATGTGGCTTCAACTCAGAGGGAAATCTTGACGGGGTTTTGCGCCTCGTGGGTGTGAGCCGCGCCTTTGAACACGCGAAGCTTAGTCAACATCTTGGCGGCGAGGCGGTTCTTCGGGAGCATGCCTTTGACGGCGTGCTTGACGATAAATTCAGGGTGTCTCTCGCGCATCAGCTTCAGCGAGCGATAGCTTTCGCCGCCGACGTAGCCCGAGAAGAACATATACTCATTCTGCTCTTCCTTCTTACCGGTGAGAACGACCTTATCTGCGTTAATAATGACCAAAAAGTCACCAGTATCGACGTGGGGGGTATAGTGAGCCTTGTTACGACCACGAATGATATTCGCGGCCTTCACGGCGAGACGGCCGAGTACCAGCCCTTCGGCATCGACGAGATACCATTTGGGTTGCACCGTCTCTTTTTTCGCGAGGAACGTTTTCATGAAAGGAAAAGAGGCCAAGAGGTAGGGTTTCGGAGAGGACTGTCAATACGCATTTCGACAAAAAACCCGCCCCTCGGTCCGAGAGGCGGGTAAGACAGGGTAAAACCCAGGATCGGTCGAGCTTAGAAGCCGACGGTCACCCCAGCGGTCCACCAGACGTTACTATCCCCAGAATCGGCGAAATAACCGCGATTATGGGTCCAGTGACCTCCGAGGGTGAAGGTGGCCTTTTCGCTCAGCTTGTAAGGAATGGAGGCATCCAATCCGTAGTAGTCATAGGACTCCCGAATCACAGCAGGACCGTCCGGAGCCCAATCGCGAGCGCTGACCGTGCCATAGAAGCCGGTGAGATCAAGCGACGCGCCAATCGACTCGATCGGCAGGCTGTATCCAAGAGAACCCTGCACGGTGTTCGACTTGAGTTTGAAGTCGTGATAATAATTCACCGTGGCAGAGATGCCGTGGACCGTGTAGGTCGCGCCCAGACCTCCTTCGTAGCTCTTGCGGGTCGAGAAGCCCTTGGCCTCTGGATACCAGTAGTAAGTGCCCACCGCTTCCAAGGAGAGATTTTCATTCACCTTGTATTTGTAGCCACCATACACGTCGATTTCGTTATCCTGGTGTTTCGTGATGGGCTGGCTGGTCCAGAGGCCCAGATAAAAGTCCTGCATGGTGACTTCGACCGAGGGCTGGAACGAGCTGCCCGCTGCCTCCACGCCGCGGAATACGTACTTCGAGGTGTAAGCGAAGTCCGTCGTGACGGAGTAGGAACTCTTTGGGTCCTGCGCGTGCAGCCCTGCAGCCGCACCGAGCGCAGCCAAGAGAATCGTGATCTTTTTCATAGTGTTCTTAGTCTGTAGTTTGTTAGTTCACTGCTTGAAGCAGCTTCTTGACGGAAAAATCGAGCGAGCAGAAAACTCAACTTCTAACTCACCCAGCCTTTCCGGCAGTTTTCCTGACCAAAAACTTTTGGCCGCGTTCCACACAGATCTTTTTGCCTATGCGCACTTATCGTCTTCTCACGCTTGCAGGAATTCTCGGTCTGACAGGTGTAGTGCTGGGAGCATTCGGCGCTCATTTTTTGAAGGAGCGACTGGCCGCCGCACACATGACCGACACCTGGGAAACCGGGATTCGTTTCCAACTCTTCCATGCCACCGCTGTCCTCGCGCTCGCCCTCGCGCCCGCTTCCAGCGTTCCAGCAAAGGACCGCTGGCGGATGCGAACCGGCCATTGTTGGGCGTTAGGCGTATTATTTTTTTCCGGATCGCTCTATGGCCTCGCTCTGGGCGGTCCTCGTATCCTCGGGCCCATTACTCCTCTGGGGGGAATTTTGCTCATGGTGGGCTGGCTTTTTGTCATGCTGGCAGGGATACAGGCAAAACGTGAGGCGCGTCAGCCGTGATGCCCTCTTCCCCCTTGCCGTTGCCCGAGGCCCTCCGTCGGGTTTTAGAGCCCTTGCGCCGCGTGGGCCGGCCGCGGCTGGTCGGCGGTTCGGTCCGGGACTGGCTGCGCGGCGAAGAACCAAAAGACTTCGATGTCGAAGTCCCCGGCGTATCCTTCGAACAACTTCATCGGGCGCTCGCCCCGTTTGGCAGCACCGACATAGTCGGTCGGAGCTTTGGCGTGATCAAGCTGCGGGTCGACGGCACCGAATACGATTTCAGCTTGCCGCGGCGGGAATCGAAAACCGGCGCAGGTCACCGGGGTTTTGCGGTCCAGCCCGAGCCGGATCTGACCGACGCCGAAGCCGCGGCGCGACGCGACTTCACCATCAACTCCATCGCGTACGATCCTTTTTCTCATCACCTGATCGACCCCTTCCAGGGCGAGCGGGACTTGCGCGCCGGAATTTTGCGGCACACCAGCGCCGCTTTCACCGAAGACCCTCTGCGCGTGCTACGCGCGTTCCAGCTCGGGGCTCGCTTTGACTTCGCCCTGGCGCCCGAAACAGCGGAGTTGTGCCGGAGTATCGTCGACAGCTTCACCGAACTTCCCAGCGAGAGGATCTGGGGCGAGTGGGCGAAGTGGGCCGAGAAAGCGACCAAGCCGGCCCGCGGTCTTCAAATTCTCGAGCAAACCACCTGGCTCCGTCACTTTCCCGAAATCGCCGCCTTGCGCGGGACCCAACAAGATCCTCACTGGCATCCTGAGGGCGACGTATTCACTCACACCGGACATTGCCTCGACGCCTTGGTGCGTTCAGCCGATTGGCTCAACGCTGCGCCGGAAACGCGCCGGGTCTTGAGCTTCGCCGTCCTAGCCCACGACTTCGGCAAACCTTCCACCACTTCATTTGCGGATCGGCGGGGAACGATGCGCTGGATCAGTCCGGGACACGAAGCAGCCGGTGGTCCTCTGGCCGATGCGTTTCTGCAGCAGATCGGAGCACCCCTCGAGCTAGCCGCGCGGGTGCGTCCCCTGGTCGTGAACCACCTCGCCCACCATTCGAGCGACGGTACTCCCTTTTCCGATACAGCGGTGCGGCGTTTGGCCCGCCGCCTTGCGCCAGCATCGATCGACGAACTTTGCGCCGTAATGCGGGCCGACCACAACGGCCGGCCCCCGCTCCATTCCGTGGATACGTTGCAACGCATCGAGGAGCTCCAGACCAAGGCCCACGAATTGACCTTGGATCGCCGCGGTCCCCGGCCCTTGATCCTGGGGCGACATCTGATCGAGCTCGGGCTGGCGCCAGGGCCACGCTTCAAGCCGTTACTCGATGAAGCCTTTGAAGCCCAGCTAGATGGGGCTTTCCAGGACGAGCTGGCCGGGCGCGAGTGGTTGAAAAACCGGTTGCGAGACGGCGGCCCTAACGTACTTTAGACCGTCCTACTCTCTCACCACGCCGGAAATCTTTTCATTTCATCATGCTCGCCACCGAAACCAAAACCACCACCACGCAACTCGATCAACTGAAGAAGTTCACCAAGGTCGTCGCCGATACGGGCGACTTCGGGAGCATGAAAGAATATGCGCCCCAGGACGCCACGACCAATCCGAGTTTGATTCTGAAAGCCGCGGGGATGCCGGATTACGCGCACTTGGTCGACAAAGCGATCAAGGACGCCGGCACCGGCGCTGCGGTCGGACAAGTGATCGATCGACTGCTGGTCGTATTCGGCTTGGAAATACTAAAAATCGTTCCAGGTCGCGTCTCGAGTGAAGTCGATGCCCGGCTTTCGTTCGATACTGCGGGGACCATCGCCAAAGCCCATGAGATCATCAGCCTCTACGAGAAGGCCGGGATCGGCCGCGAACGGATCCTGATCAAAATTGCTTCCACCTGGGAAGGGATCAAAGCGGCGGAGCAGCTCCAAAAAGAAAAGATCAACTGCAACCTGACGCTCCTTTTCTCCTTCGCTCAAGCCGTCGCCTGTGCAGAGGGCGGCATTCGCCTGATCTCTCCGTTCGTCGGCCGGATTCTCGATTGGTACAAGAAGAGCACCGGAAAAGATTTCGCGCCCACCGAAGATCCCGGGGTGAAATCCGTCACTCAGATCTACAATTACTACAAAAAATTCGGGTACTCCACCGAAGTGATGGGGGCCAGTTTCCGCAACAAAGGCGAAATCCTCGAACTCGCCGGCTGTGATTTGCTGACCATCTCGCCCGCGCTTCTCGGCGAATTGAAAGCCTCGAACGAAGTGGTGGTGCGCAAGCTCGACCCAGAACAGGCCAACACCGCTGAACTCAAGAAAGTGACCTTCGACGAAAAAACTTTCCGTTTCGCCCTTAACGAGGATGGCATGGCCACGGAAAAAACCGCGGAAGGCATCCGCGTCTTCGCCGCCGACATCGTCAAACTCGAGCAGCTGATCGCGGCAAAACGAAAGTAGTTACCGCGGCCCTACAAGCTAAGACCCGATCGCTCACGGATCACACGGAACGGGACAGCCCGCCGCGTTTTAATTTTGTGATCCGTGCGCGGATCTTTCTCGTATTCAAGCTCAGACTACCTCGGTGGCGGCCTCAGTTGGATCAATAAATTGGCCGCTGTGATCAGGCCTCCGCCCACCAGCAGATTCGCGGTCGCGGCTTCGTTGGGATAATCGATTCCCCCCCACCAGGAAAAAACCGCGGGAAGAAAGAGCGCCATCAAAGAGCCAAAAACCGGCTCGATGCAGTAAATCAACCCCGCCTCGGTCGCGCTGATACGGGGCTGAAACTGGTTCATGATCAGATAAGCGCCGAGGGTGCTGAATAAAGTGAGCACGAGCGTGAACGTCGTCCATTGCGGCGAGGCCCAGGGGATGAGAAGGTCCGAGGGAATCCGCGCCGTGGCGACCGCGAGCCCAGTGAACATCGCCCCTTGAATCGCAAACATCAGCAGGGAAACGACCAGAACGCGATTCAGGGCAAAACCTTTATGGTCTAGCGAGAGGATCTGCCCCATGAAGAAAACGGAGGAGATCAGCGTCTCGACTTCGCCCCGCCCGAGCGTGAGGGTGCGAAAATCGAAACGCCCAAGGATCCCGACCCCAGCGAGCACCAAGGCACAGCTCACCCAGACGGTCCAAGGCGGCACGCGACGCGATCGAAGTGCGAGATAAACCGGAATCATGATCGCGTAAAACTGGGTGAGAAACGCCGACGTCGAAGCCGCGGTGAACTGCAGCCCATCGGTCTGAAAGAGCATTCCCGCTCCGGCGAAAAAGCCCAGCGCCACCCCCTGTTTCCACTCGCCGGATGTAATGGTTTTTAGGTTACGGCGCTGCCAAATCAACAGCACCGCCGCGGCCAGCACAAAGCGAGGCCCCACCGTGCAAGCGGTGACAAACCAGCTGTCGCTCGCGGGCAACAGGTGCCGGTGCGTCAATGCGATCGTCTTGATCAGAGGAAAGCTGAGACCCCAAAATACATTGGCCAAAATCAGCATCAAAAGCGCCTCGGTCCGGTGGCGTGAGGAATTGGAGTTCATGCGAGCGAACTTTCCAGCCTCTCAGGTGGAAAGGACGGCGCAACGTCGGAAAACAGAAGCACGGCGATGACCTTCTTCGAACTCGATGCCTCGTCTCTGCCTGAGCCCGAACTGGCTTTTTTCCACGAAGCCGGTCAGGGTCGGCTTGCGCATGGAACCTCCTGAGTCACCGGAAGGAAAAAAGCTCAAATTAGGGCAGCGGAGCTTTGAAAAGGTGAATCAACCCAGCACCGATCCGGACCCGAACTCGCCTCAGCAAATCCTGGAAGAAAATAAGCAGCTCGACGACTCCTTCGATCTGCCCGGGATCGAGCGGGAGATTTGGCAACAATGGCGGCAGCGGCGCATGCGCGATTTCAAGGTCTTCCTCGCCCTCCTTATTCTCGACGGGCTTTGCGTGGGCTTCGCGGCCAAGGCCCACTGGAGCCCTTACCTATCCGTGCCCTTGATTTCGATGGCGGCCATGGTCACCTCGGCGACGCTTTGGATCGTCTACGTCGTGAACCGCTGAGATTGCGGCAGACCGGGACAGCGACCTGCAAAAATATTTTCACCGAGAACAGAAAAAGAGCGCTACGGCGAAAGATTTTCTCAAGCTGGGGAGCGAATGGGGGAGGCCCCGCTACACCTTGCAATGAAGATCCTCTTGATCGTCCTGCTCTGCGCATCGCTTACGGCAAACGCGCTGTTGTTCGTGCAAACCTCGCGTTCGCACTCCGACTCCCCTTCCGCGTCCTCACGCGCTCCGAAACTTCCCGCGAGCCTTTCCACGCCGTCAATCCACTCGCCCGCGCCGGTCGTCAGTCCCGATACCTTGGCCCAACTTCAGGCCGGGGATTCCGCGGCGTTTCAAAAACTCCGCGAACTCGGATTCTCCGAAAAAGTCATCCGGACCCTCGCCCAAGCCCAGGTCGACGCGCAATTTCGCGAGCGGGAACGCGCGCTCCAAAATCGCCCGAAGGGCCCGTACTGGAAAAGCGGTTACAATAGCTACAACCCGGGCGACTACGCCGCCTATGTAGATCTTCGGCGAGATAAAGAAGCGGCGATGAAAAAGCTGTTGGGGAACTCCTACGTTCCCGAAGCCTCGCCGCGCGACGGAGTGCAATTGGCGAACCTTTCTCCGGAAAAAGCAGTTCGAGTCCGGCAGATCGAAGAGGACTATAATGCGATGGCGTCCGGCAACGATAACTACAGCCGCTACGGGACGTTTATTGCCTTTCCCGAGGACACGGAAAAGCGGGCGTACTTGAATAAAGAAAAACGAGCGGAGCTCAGTCAGATCCTCACGCCCGATGAACTTTTTGAATACGACCTGCGCACCTCTCCCACCGCATCGAGCCTGCGTTATCAGCTGGCCGCATTCCAACCCACCGAGGAGGAATTTCGTGAGATCTATAAACTTCGCCAGGCCGCGGAAACCCGAGCCGGCATCAATCCCATGGAATACACGACAGGCGGGATGGACGCTCGCCGCGCGATGGAAAACGATTTGGACGAGCAAATAAAAGCCAAACTCGGTGACGCTCGTTTTGCCGAATATAAACACGCGAATGAAACGGACTACCGGCGCTTTTTCCAAATCGCGAGCCGTCTGGACCTGCCCAAAGAAAGTGTAGCGGCGGCTCAAGCGGTCAAAACCTCGATCGAGGATCAACGGCGACAACTGATGGACGATCCCGCGGCCAAAGACCCCGCCGTGCGGGCCCAACGCCTCGATGGGCTGGCGCGGAGCGCCGAAGCCAGCTTAAGACGCATTTTAGGCGACGAGGGATACGAGGCCTATCGCCAGTCGCCGAGTAACTTTATCCAACGTTTAAAACCCCCGGCCCGTCCGAACAAGGGGTGATCACCGTATCCATGAAACCGATCTTATTGGCCCTACTCTGCGGCTCGCTGGTGATGAACGTCGTGCTGCTCGTGAAATCGCCCAAGGCCGAAGCGCAGCCCGAGCCGGTCGAGGTCGTATCCGCTCCTCCTCCGGCCCCGGCCGCTCCCGAGGTGCTGGACGACGCGCTCTGGCAGAAACTGGTCTCGGGCGATCCCAACGCTCTAGAAAAAATTCGGCACGCGGGGTTTTCTCCCGAACTGATCCGCGCGCTGCTTCGAGCCGCGATCATGGAGCAGTTCAAAGCTCGCGAGGAGGCCATGTATCGGTCGGGCAAGGACGCCAAGTACTGGGATTCTAATTACACCCGGGGGCTCTATACCCCGAAAGACCGCGTGGCCTTGCTTGATCTGCGTCGCGAGCGCGAAAAGCTCCTCGACCAATGGATTCCCGGTTGGCGAGAAGAAGATAACCGCGACGACCGAGATTCCGCGATTCTCGGGCCGGAAAAGGCCCGGCAAGCTCGACTGGTCGAAGAGGATTTCAACGCCCTGATTGGCAATATCCGCAACGCCTATAACGGAATGCCGTCCTCCATGCTCCCGGCCGACCGGGAAAAAATTCAATACCTCCAGAAGGAACGCCGCTCCGAATTGGCCGAAATCCTCACGCCCCAAGAGCTCGAAGAGTACGACCTGAGAGAATCCTCGACCGCGAATTCGCTTCGGTTTGGCTTGGCCGCTTTTGACGCGACCGAGCAAGAATTTCGGGGAATTTTCAAAATTCAGAAAACGGTTGACGATCGATTCAGCGCGGAAATCCCGGCGACCGGACCCGAGCTGCGAGCAGCCCGGCAACAGGCCCAGGATGCGGCTGACGCGCAGATCAAAAGTCTGCTGGGAGAACAACGCTACGCCGAGTACACGCGCGCGAAGGACCGCGACTACAAGGCGTTCGCCGCGATCGCGGACCACATGCAGCTCGCTCCTGACCGGGCGGCGGAGGCGTACCGAATCAAAACGGAACTTACCCAAAAGATGGATACGGCGATGAGCTCGGGCGGCGATGGACGGGCAGAACTTCTGAGCTCCCTCAACCAAGAAGCGGAACGTGAATTCACCCGGGTCCTGGGCGCCAAAGGATACGAGGTTTATAAACAATACGGAGAGTTGCCCCGGCGCATGACCATGTACCTGAACATGCCAAAGCCGCCGCCCAAACCCAAGGGATAGGGAGAGCGAAGGCACAATCGCGGTCCTTTGCCGTCACATTCTCACGGATACTTTCTCTTCGTCCATGAAACCTCTGCATCTTGTCGTCTTTGCCTCTTTGGCCGCCAACCTCGTCCTCGCGGCGATGGTGTTCCAAAAGCACAACGCGCCGCCCGCCTCGTCCTCGGCCGTGGTGGCCCATCCAACGGCGGCAGGAGCTTCGGCCAGCGAGCTCGCCGGCCGCGGCGCCACCGCTGAAGCTTTGGCCTCCGCCGCTAAGTCCGGGGATCCCACGGGAGTCCGAGATCAGCTGCGGGCTTTGGGTCTACCCGAGGATGTGATCCGCTCCGTCGTACGGGCCCTGGTGGGGAAACGGTACCTCGATATCCAAAAAAGCATTACGGCCGCCCATGCGGGCAACGGTTATTGGCGCACCTCGCCGGGCGGGATGTTCAACTACAGCGCGATGACCAAGGAAGAACGGCTGAAGTTGCGAGATGCGAGTCGCGAGGCCACGAAGCAACTGGAGGAGTTGATGGGCCCCGACCCGATGGACCCTTCGGTCAGCCGCTTTTCTTTTCTTCCGCCGGAAAAAGCGGCCAAGGCCCGCGATTTAAACCGCGACTACGAGGACCTGCGGATGCAGATCATGGCCGAAACCGAGGGCTTCCGGCTTCCGGCTGACGACGAAAAACTCGCTTTTCTGGAAAAAGAGCAGCGCAAGGATTTGGCTGCCCTGCTCTCGCCGGAAGAACTCGAAGCCTACGATATGCGTAACTCGAATACCGCGGCCCGGCTTCGCTCTCAGCTGCGGGATGTCGATCTCTCCGAAGCCGAATACAAGGCGCTCTATGAAGCGCAAAAGGCCTTCGACGACAAATTTTCCAACCGCGCCGCCGGCGGAAGCGACGCGGCCTCAAATCGAGACCTAGCCCAGGCCCGCGCCCAAGCGCAGCAGCAGTTGAACGAGACGATCAAGGCGACCTTGGGCGACGATCGTTTCAATGCCTATCTCCGCAGCCAGAATGGCGAGTACCGCGCCTTGGAAGCGGCGGCCAAACGTTTCAGCCTTCCGCAGACCACCGTCGATCAGGTTTTCGCCACCCGGGATCAAACCGTCGCCGCCGCGCAACGGATCGCGAACGACACCAATCTCAATCCCGATCAGCGTCGCCAGGCCCTTGCCACCCTCGCTGATCAGACCCGCAGTCAAGTCCGTACCTCGCTCGGCGCGGATGTGGCCGATACCTACTTGAAAACCAACATGCGCTGGCTCGACGCCCTGCAACGTGGGCAACCGATCGCGGTCACGCCCGAGGGCAACGTCTACCCACGCCCCGGATCTCAGGCCAACCCGCCCGCGGCTGCGGCGGTACCCGGTTCTTCAATACCGCCGTCGGTCCTTCCCCCGAAGGGCTAGCCTCGGGCGCCGGTCTCAAAGCCCAGAGCTGAAGCTGAGGTCTCAGCTGCGGCCTCCGCTTTGACCCCGCGAACGGATCGCGGTTATCCCCTCTCGAATCTCAAATTTTAGGTCTTAGCCACGATAGTCCGCAATCGGTGTGGACAGTTCGGCGCTCCCCCTCCAGTTCTGACCGCGCATGCCGAAAGCGCCGGTCGACACACGCCTCTCGCGCAAAGCCTATGACGCCCGCCTTCCTCGTCTCCGCGAGGAACTCGTGCGCCTCCAGGTCGCGCTGAAAGATGCTCCGTTTCGCGTGCTTTTGATTCTCGCCGGGGTGGAGGGCGCGGGCCGTGGGGAAGTGATCAACACGCTCAACGGATGGCTCGATCCTCGCGGCGTGGAAACCTTCGCCTTCAGTAAACCGACAGACGAGGAGCGGCAGCGGCCGTTGATGTGGCGCTACTGGCGGAGTTTGCCCGCCGCAGGTCGGATCGGAGTGTATGCTGAATCCTGGTACACCGAAACGCTCCGAGCGGAAACGAACGAGCGAAAGGTCCTCGCGCAGCTGGATCACGAGTTGGAGCGGATTCGTCATTTCGAAAAACTGCTGAGCGACGACAACACCCTGATCGTGAAGGTCTGGCTCCATCTCTCCAAAGCCAACCAACGGGCCCGCCTGCGCGCTCTTGAACAGAACCCCGATACCGCCTGGCGGGTCACCCCTGAGCACTGGAAACACCATCGCCTCCACGACCGGCTCGCTCGGCTCTCGGAAAATATTCTGCGCGCGACCCATCGACCCGGTGCGCCCTGGAAAGTGATCGAAGCGGACGACGAACGGACGCGAAACACCGCGGTCGCCGAACTCCTGCTCTCCCGTTTTCGCGAACACGCTCGCCGCGTCGCACGCGAGCGACGTTCCGGTCCGAAAGTAAAAGCCGCCAAGCCGCTGCGCCCCACCGGGCTCAAATTGCTGCAGAGTCTTCCGCTCGATCAGGACCTTTCCGCCGCCGACTACGAGGACAAGCGGGAAAAGTGGCTCGGTAAACTGCACCGCGCCGTTCGTGCCGCCCGCGACGCGAAGCGGTCGGTGATTTTTGTCTTCGAAGGTTGGGACGCTGCTGGAAAGGGAGGTGTCATTCGTCGGCTGACCAGCGCGATCGATGCCCGCGACTACCGCGTGATTCCGGTGGCCAAGCCGACGGACGAGGAAAAATCCCATCACTATCTCTGGCGTTTCTGGCGTCATATTCCTCCAGCCGGGATCGTCACGATTTTTGACCGTTCCTGGTACGGCCGAGTCTTGGTCGAGCGCCTGGAGGGTTTCGCCCAAGAAAAAGAATGGCGCAGAGCCTACGACGAGATCACCGACTTCGAGTCGCAGCTGGCTGAACACGGAGCGATTGTCCTCAAATTCTGGTTACAGATCAGCAAGGAGGAACAGCTCAGGCGGTTTCGCGAACGCGAAAAAACTCCCTACAAAAAACATAAAATCACCGAGGAGGATTGGCGCAACCGGGGCAAATGGGCGAGCTACGAGATCGCGGTCGGTGACATGCTGGCGTTGACCGATCACAAAGCCGCACCGTGGCACTTGGTCGCGGCAAACAACAAACGATTCGCTCGACTCCAGGTGTTGAAGATGGCCTGTCGCGAGATCGAAAAAGCGCTGGAATTGTAACACCGACCGGCTCCGAAAACCCTCGCGCCTGACGCGCAAAAAACGCGGCGCGAGCCTCCGCTTGGTCGTGGTCCCTCGAGTTGCGGCGTCGTCTGGTTCGCTCACCCCGGTTTTGTCACCGCCCGGGCCAGCAAGTCCAAGAGCGCGCGGTGGTGGACGGGTTTATTCAGCATCATCCGGAAGTACGGCCGCAAACTCTGCCGCTGAATGGTGCTCATCGTGACCGCGACCAAACTAAACACGCGGTCCGCACGCCATTCCGGCTGACTGGCTCGGGCCGGAATCTCCGACAAGAGGGAGTCCACACAATCGACCACCGCGAAGTCCCAGCTCTCGGTTTGAAGTCGAGGCCACTCCGTCAAAATCACTTGGGCTTCCGCTTGATTCAGTAATTCACCCAGCTCCTTGGCTAAACGCAAGGTGGGGGTGGCGACCGCGATTCGGCATCCCGCCAAGTTGGCCGGAGAGGTGAAATTCATGTCGAGGGGTCGAACCGGACGACCACGAATGGTGAAGAAAAACGTACAGCCTTTTCCAGGCTCACTCTCCAGCCAGATGTCCCCCGACATCAGGCGAACCAGATTGCGAGAAATCGCCAGGCCAAGCCCGGCGCCCCCATACCGGCGCACGCTCGAAGCATCGAGTTGGGTGAAGGGTTGAAACAATTTCGGACGATCTGCGGCGGAGACGCCGATCCCCGTGTCGCGTACGGAAAACTCGAGCGCGATGCTACCGTCGTCCAACTCCGCCATCATCTGGCCGGGTTCTCGACTCAGGTCGAAGGGCGCGAGCGATGCTTCCTTGGAGCTGAGCACGCGCACCGCGACGGCCACTTCTCCCTCCGGCGTGAACTTGATTCCGTTTCCAATCAGGTTGACCAGCACCTGCCGAAGCCGCCCTCCGTCGAGTATCATCTGAGCGGGTACGCTTGGATCGATCCAGTGGAGCAACTCGATTTTTCGTTCCGCCGCGCGGGCAGCAAAGATGTCGAGGGCGTCTTCCACCGTCACGCGCAAGTCGCAGGGCGACATCTCCAGGCGCACCCCGTCGGTTTCGATTTTCGAAAAATCCAGGATATCGCCGGTCAGCTGAACCAGCGCTTCACCGCTCGTCCGAATGGTCTGCACGTATTCACGTTGCTCAGCGGTGAGCGGTGTATCCAAAAGCAGATTGGTGAAGCCGACGATCCCGTGGACCGGCGTGCGAACTTCGTGGCTCATCGTCGCGAGGAACTGTCCTTTGGCTCGATCGCCCGCTACGGCGTGATCTTTCGCGAGGCGCAACTCTTCGCTATGACGTTGATGCACCGTCGTGTCGCTCATCACCGCAATGTATCCAAGATGGACCCGGCCCGGATCATAGACGGGGGAAACCACACCGCGAACCGCGTAGGTTTCTCCGTTCTTCCGGTAGTTGAACCACTCGCCTTCCCACGACCGGCCAGCGCGGATTTCTTTTAACATTTCCGGAGCGAGTTCCTGCGCCGCGCCCGGTAGTTTAAATTCCGCGCAGGACTTCCCCACCAGTTCGTCCGCGACATAGCCGAGTTGACGACAGAGCCCCTCATTGACGAATTCGATCCGTCCGTCGATTGAGGTGATAACAATCGCCGACTGACTTTGCTGCACCGCTTGCGAGAGTTTTTGGATCAAGGCGTCTCGGCGGGCCCGGCCTCCACGCGAGGTCACGAGGGCCAAAGGCACTCCGAGGAGGATCCAAACATAAAGCGCCGCGTGTATCGCCGCTTCCCAAAGTCCGCGGCTCCAATTTCGCGCATCAATATCAAGCGCGACCAACTCACGCACCTCGCCCCGAGGCGTGACGCGTGCGTCGCCAATCTCCGCGTATCCAGTCACAAAGACCCCAAAGGAATCTCTGATCGGACCTTCGGTGGTAGGCCGGCCATTGCGCAAGATCGACTGCAAACCGGGCATCTGAGCCGCTTCGGGAAATACATCCCCCGGATAAGAATAATCCTTCGAGCCCGGCGGCTCCGAGTCCGCTAAATATATCACCGGACCGCCCGCGGTGGGCGCCCGAAAAATGGATACAAATCTTACGTTTGAGTGAACGGCGTGGAGTTTGATCAAACGATCTTTAGCCCAGAGGTAATCCGGATCCTGCAGATCGTCCCGGGTCCCGGTTAGCCGCGCGACCTTGTCGCTATCGAAAGCCAAGGCACAGCGCAAAGCATCCGCCCGCAAGTCCGCGAGCCAAACGTCATGGGTTCGCCGATACCAAGTCCCTCCCACGATAATACCGACGATGAAAACGCCCGCCCAAGCCGCGCGCAGCCGGATGTGAGTGGGGGGAGGTAACATGCTCCGTGTGATCGACACAGCAAATGGATGCAGGGTCGAAGGGCAATGCCGAACCTGCGAGCACCAGGATCATCGGCTACAATGACCGAATTCTTAGCGAAGACTTCGGCCCAAAAAAAAGAGCCGCCGCCGATGTAACACCGGCGGCGGCTCTCGAAAAAGCAGTTGGTTACTTCACCAAATGCTCAGAAACGAGCTTGGTCAGCTCGAACATGCTGACCGACTTCTTACCGTTGAGCACGGGCTTCAACTTGTCGTCTGCATTGATCTGAGTGCGCACCTTCTTGTCCTGAAGGCCATTCTTCTTGATATAGTCCCAGAGCTTCTTGGTCAGCTCCGTACGGGGTAGAGGTTTTGAGCCGACGATCGCCGCGAGGGATTCGTCAGGCTGAACCGGTTTAAGAAACGCTGCATTGGGCTTACGAGCAGATTTTTTTGCCATAACGGAATGCCGGTCTAAAGCCCTGTAACCTGAATGCAATGATAATTTCAGAGGTAAAATACCGTTTTTCAGAGGAGAAATAATATTCCCGAGCTTGCATCTTACGAAGAATCATCCACCTGCACGAACTGTTGATAGAGCGCCGCGTAGTGGCCGCGCAACGACAAGAGCTCCGCATGGGTTCCTCTTTCGATGATATTTCCATGATCCAGGACCAATACACAGTCCGCGTGGCGGATGGTGCTGAGGCGATGCGCGACGATGAAACTGGTGCGTCCGCGCAGAAGTTCCACCAATGCTTTTTGTAGTCGTGCTTCGGTTACAGCGTCGATCGCGCTGGTCGCCTCATCCAAAATTAGGATACGCGGATTGGCCAGAAGGGCGCGCGCGAAGCAGATCAACTGGCGCTGTCCGACCGACAAGCCGCCACCGCGCTCGCCCACTTCCGTCTGCAGCCCTTTCGGCAGCGCATCGAAGATATCCAAACAATCGAGACGCCGCGCCGCCTCGCGAATTTCTTCATCCGTCGCCTCCGGTCGGCTGAAGCGAATATTTTCGATCACCGTGCCGGTGAATAAAAAATTTTGCTGCTGCACCATCCCCATCTGGCGATGGAGGGACGCACTGGTGATGGACAAAATATTATGCCCATCGATCAATAACTCGCCCGCGCTGGGGAGATAGAACTTGGCGATCAAATTGATGATCGAAGATTTTCCGCTTCCCGTATGGCCCACCAGCGCGATGGTCTGGCCCGGCTTGGCGGTAAAGGTGACATCGTGCAGCACGAGCCGGGCTGGGTCATAACCAAACGTCACCCGGCGGAATTCGACCAGCGCGCCCGCAGCCGCGCGCTGGTCCTTGTTCCTCGTTTCGTCGTCGGCCTCCGTTAACACCCGCGGATCGCGCAAATCCTCCGCCTGCGGGTCATCTTTCCAGTCGGGCTTGGTGTCGAGCAACCAGAAGATCCGCTCCGCGCTGGCCATCGCGACCAGCGCTTGATTGTACTGATTTCCCAAAACCTGGAGGGGCGCGAAAAACTGGTTCGCGAAGAGAAAAAATGTAATGAGAACGCCAATACTCATGGCGCCGTGCAAAACCCACCAACCGCCGAGCAAGAGCAGGATCGCGACAAAGAACTGGCTGTTTAATTCCAGCAACGGCACCAGCACGGCCGAGGTTCGTGCCAGCGCGATGCTGTAGCGTGAGTGATCGGACAAGAGTCGGCGAAAAAGCCCGGCGTTGGTTTCCTGTCGGACAAATCCTTGGGTCACGCGGATTCCATTGACCGACTCCGCCAAGGTCGCGGTGACTCGGCTGAAGCTTTCCGACGCGGCGCGGGAATCCTGACTCAGTTTTTTTCGAAAATGATTGTTGATCGACCAGAGCACCGGAGCCATCGCCGCGACCACCAGAAAAAGCCTCCAGTCGGTCTTGGCCATGACCGCGGCGGCAAAGACCATTTGGCCGATTTGGACGATGCTGACGAAAAAGGAATCCTGGATGCCGAGTCGCACCGTCTCCACATCCGACGTCACCCGGCTGAGGATACGGCCCAGTTTCACCCGATGAAAAAAGCTCATGGGCATGGCCTGCACATGAGCGAAAATTTCCGACCTCAACGTGTTCACCACGTATTCGCCGATCTCGAGCGCGTACCGTTGCCGAAAGTGAAAGAACAGATCTGTCAGCAAAGCGAGGATACCGAAGCCCACCAGCCCCCACTCCACGCGGTGACTGTCGTGCTCTGCGATCGGTCCGGCGATGATCAAGCTGCTTAACCAAGCCAGCGCCGGTAATTGCGCCGAGCGGAGCAGGGTCAAGACGAGGAGCAGATTGCGCTTCGATCGTTGTCCGCGGGTGTAGCCGATCAAGCGGCGGACCAGATTCCACTCCAGCGGACGAAGGTGTGGCTCGTCGTCGTCTTCCGTGCGGAGCCGCCGGACCAAGGTCAAGGCCTCGGCCGCGGCTCCACTCGCATCGCTGCGTAAGGGACCGGCCAATACATTGTCCAACGGCGGGCCCGGGGGCAAAGGAAGATTCGAACCCTTCATCGGCGAGGCTCCTCTGTGCGGGTCAACGCCTGCAGCTCGCCGCGATCGACCAGTTGGAGATCAGCCACCCGGAGATACGGGCCGGGCGTGGACATCAGCGCATCGTGCGTACCGCGCTGCACGATTCGCCCATTTTCCATCACGATCACAAAATCGGCGCGCCGCAACGTGCTCAGGCGGTGGGCCACAATGAAGGTGGTTCGGCCGGTGATCGCGTTCTCGAGGGCCTGAAAAATTTCCTGTTCGGTCTGGGAGTCGATCGCCGCAGTGGGATCGTCGAGGAGGAGAATCGAGGGTTCGAGCAGGATGGCGCGAGCGATTGCGAGGCGCTGGCGTTGGCCCCCGGAAAGGCCGGTCCCGCTTTCGCCTAACACCGTGTCGTATCCGTGCGGCAGAGACACAATGAATTCGTGGGCCGCCGCGATTCGGGCGGCTTTCTCAATCTGGTCCCGCGTCGCTTCGGGATGACCGAAGGCAATGTTGGCCGCGACGGTGTTGCTGAAAAGGAAGCTCTCCTGGAAAACGAGCCCGATATTGCGGCGCAAGTCGTCGAGGTGCATTTCCCGAACGTCGATCCCATCGATCGAAAGGCGGCCACCGCTGACGTCGAAAAATCGGGGAATCAAACTCATGAGGGAGCTCTTCCCCGCTCCGGTGGCGCCCAGAATCGCGACACATTGGCCGGGCCGAACCTCAAGGTCAATGTCCTGCACCGCCGGTTGACCACCGGGCTGGTAATTGAAAGAGACCTTCTCGAAGCGCACCTCCCCGCGGAGGCGGGGTAACCGACGCGCGGATACAGGGCTGCGGACTTCGATCGGCGCATCGAGAATTTCAAAAACCCGGCGCGCTCCGATCAACGACTGCTGGACACTGTTGGTGATGGTGGCCACCTGATTGACCTGCCCGGAAAATTGCTCGAGCAAGCCGGCGAAAACGACCAAGCCGGCACCGAGCGGTAGTTGTCCTTTCATGACAAGCCAGCCGCCGTACCCGAGGAGAATCATCATATTCACCCGAGTGAGAAAGCCCACCGAAGGCGAAAATAAACTGATTCGCCAGAAAATATCGCGCTGCTGAGCGAAGACGGCGCGATTGGCCGCGCTGAATTTTTCCCGATCCTCCGCTTCTCGACCAAAGCCCTTTGTCACCTGAATGCCCTGAATGCTCTCCGTCATGCGCTGCACCATTCTTTCCACCAGCGTGCGGTTGTGCGCGTAGGCCGGTTGAATCTTTCGAGAAAAATTCGCGGCCATCAACCAGAGCAGCGGCGTGGTGGCCAAGCAGGCCAGGGTCAGGCCGACGTGCAAGCTCCCCATATAGAGAACATAAACCGTGAGGGAGATGCCCATGATCACGCTCTGAATTAAAACTTGGTCCACAAACATGCGGACGGATTGTACATCGCCCGTGACCCGCGTGATGATGGATCCCGTCGTATTCGCGTCGAAAAACCGGAAGCTGAGCTGCTGCAGCTTTTCGTAGATTTCGCCCCGGAGGGCCACGACGATCTGTTGCTGCACGAGGCGATTGATCGAAACGGTGTAGACGTAATTCAGGGCCGCACGCACCACCGCCAGCATGAGAATAACGACGGCGATGGCCAAAATCACCTGCAGCGGTGGCACGTTGCCGGGAATGCTTAGACCGAATTTAAAATGCAGCGCTCCGAGCGGCTCACCGGTCGCTCGAGCCGCGAGCACCGAGCGAATATAATCGATTCCGACCCCGGTGAGGCTGAGACCGCTCAGACCGAGCGTGAGCAAAACAAGCTGCAACGTGAGCACCCGCAGGCACTGGGCTCGGTAGCGCCAAGCCAGGCCAAACATGCGCCGAATGAGAACCGCATTGCTGGGAGGCGCGGCGGTGCTCGTTGGATCGGACATGAGGCCGCGAACGCTAGAACATCGCGCGACAGACGCACGATGGTTTTTTTCCGACGCTCACATTTCTGATCCGAGGCGAACGAGCGTCTGAAAAGAAACGCGTCGTTCCGCAGCGAGCTCAGCGGGGCAGCGGCGGCCCACCGGGCTGCGGCATGGGCATGGGCGGCTGGGTCATTTGCGGGGGCTGGCCGCCATTTTGCGCGGCTGCTTGGCGGAGCATACGACGGCGACGGACCTCTGCCGCGACACCCTCGAGCCGGCGCGCTTCATCCGCCGCAGAAGGATTGATCGCGGGCGGTTGCTGCGGCGGCATCGGTTGATTCGGCATGGGATTGGGTCCGCGCTGAATATTGACCTGCGCCGGACTGGGCAGCGGCCCCATCGATTCCACTTTCGCCGCCTTTAAGCCCAGCGTCATGGTGCGCCCCTGATATTCCACCGTGACGGTTTCACTGTTCACGTCGTGCGAGCGCACCGTAAAATCATTCCCCGTATCGTTGAGGTGAACCCACGCGCTTTGCCGCTTTGTCGGATCGAAGATGCCGTAGAGGTATCCTGACTTTGTGGATACAATCCCCCGAAGCTCCAGCGGAGCGCCTTCCGATTGGACCACCACCGGAGTCGTCGGCGCGCCCTCGGGTTGAAACGGCGATCGGCTGACCGGAGTCTGGGCAGAAAGAGAAAAGCCGCCGCTCATTACGATCACTATCAGCAGCATTTTAGCGGAAACGGTTTTCATCGAATTGATGCCTTCTACCGTAGGGTCCCCACGGCTACGGTCAAGAGGCGCAGCGCACCATCATGAGCTTCCCTTCGGCCCGAGCTGGCAGCGGTGGCTGCTCGGTGAAAGAACTTTGTCGAACTCGTTACCATTATCATTTCCGAATTAAAGAGGTGGTGGCCACCCACTTGCCCTGAGCGACCGAATGAAGAGTTGGGGAAGGTGTTTTTTTGCTCCGTGGGTAGCGACTTGTGGAAAGAGCCGGACGGCTAATCTTTTCTAGTCGCCTCTCTTAACGCGTCGATTTGAGCCTGCAGCTCACGCATTCTCTCGTCCGTTCGATAGTCTCGTGCAGCTGAGGCGACAATGTAGCTCACGAAGATTCCGCAGGCCGCGTTTCCCGAAATGTCGAAGTGGGATCGCTGAAGATAGACTGCCACACCGACCACCAAAACCACAAAGCCCAACGTCGCCAGAAGTCGGAATAGTGACGCTCTTCGATCGGATTTTTGCCTGCGCCTGCGGACTTCAAATTCGGCGAAGGCAACTCTCGCCGCCGCTTCCTGTATAGTATTCATCGGGGAGACCCTATATAATGGCGGCCCGGTTTTGAGAACCGCAAAGGAGAGATATTATTCATTTCGGTTTATGGCCTACTTTTGCAACCCCTGCTGCGGCGGTAAGCCTGAGCGTGCCGCCGAACGAAGATTTCTCCTGCGCTCGACCTCTTTCATCACGCCTTCAAGCGGACCTGGCGAACTGCCTGATACCAAGGCCGGCGGGGGAAGTGAGGCGACTTTTGCGGACTTTAAAGACAAGGTAATAGTGCGGCCTTCGTACTCGGCGGTGATGGAGTCGTTCAGCACATCAAGCGAACGCACGGTCAAAGCACCTGCCGTTTCATTGACCGCCAGCCAGTTACTTTGATGTGTCGTGGAATCATAGATACCGAAGAGGTATCCTGATTTTGTGGATACAATGCCTCGAAGCTCCAATGGAACTGGCTCGGGTGCCGCGGGCGGGGGTTCGGCTGCTTCTGCCATGAACGGCGTCCGCGCTCCCACGCTCCCGGCCTGCACCGGCGCTGCGAAGAAAACTACCCCAGCAAAAAGCGCCCACCCACCCACCGAAATTATCTTTTGAGGAAGAAACTGAACGGAAGGTAAAAGAGCAGTGCACATGGATAGCCTAGACGAAGAAAAGAGAGGAAAGATGCGTCCTTCTTTCGGTCGGTCGGCAAATCATGCCGCTCCCGGTGATCACCCCAGATAGGCAAAACTTTCCAAGCCGCGAATTCGTTAGGCAACCCGCTGGTCGGTGGTGAGTAGGGAAGCTGGCATCACCGTTGCTAAGGTGGAGACCCCAGCATGAACATTGGAATGTATCAAAGCGCCGCTTCCCTCACCGCCCTCGAGCGCTGGCAGGACGCGGTCGCCCAAAATATCAGCTCGAGTCAGGTTACGGGATTCAAGAAGCGAACCGTTGATTTTTCTGGGGTTCCGATGGGCGAAATGACGGTGGGCAACGGCAGCAGCGCCCAGATGCAGAACGCCGTGCTTCCGAAAGCGAGTTACGGGGTGAATTTTCAAGCCGGTGAGACTCGCGCCACCGCCAATCATCTCGACGTCGCACTCCAGGGCGAAGGATTTTTCGAAGTCCAAACTGCGAACGGCGGCCACGCCTACACGCGTTGCGGAGAATTTCACGTCAGCGCCGACCGCACGTTGACCGCTTCCGACGGCAGCAACGTCCTTTCCGACGGCGGAGCGCCCATCACGCTTCAACCCCAGGGTGGCGAAATCTCCATCGCTCCCGACGGACTCGTCACTCAGGGCGACGCCCAACTCGGCCGCTTGGCTGTATCCAAATTTGATGACAACTCGCAGCTCACGCCCATCGGCAGCGGCTACTTCGCGGCCCGGTCCGGTGTGACACCCACCCCGGTGGACAAGCCCCAAGTGCTTCAAGGCTACCTCGAATCGAGCAACGTCACTCCGCTGCGCGAAATGGTCGCCCTCATCCAAATCGCGCGAGCCTACGAATCGAATCAGAAGCTGATCACCAGTCGCGATCAGACCATGGCAAAAGCTCTCGAAACTCTCGGCTAACCCTACTCCTCCTCTCGATGAACCTCTCGCTCTATTCAGCCGCCAGCGGCATGGAGGCCCAGCAGCTCAACCTCAACACGATCGCGAACAACCTCGCGAACGTGAACACCCCCGGATTCAAACGCAGCAAAATCGAATTCCAGGATCTGCTCTACCAGAAGCCGCGCACCGCCGGAGCTGAAGCAGGTAACGGCAACCTGGTCCCCACCGGCATCGAGGTCGGCAACGGTTCTCGCGTCGCCGCCACGGCAAAAGTTTTCACCCAAGGTCAGATGACTCAGACCGGGGAAAAAATGGACATCGCGATCCAGGGCGACGGTTTCTTCGAGGTGCAAAAGGCCGACGGCACCACGGCGTACACGCGCGACGGTTCCTTCAAAATTTCCTCCACCGGCCAGATCACGACCAACGACGGTCTTCCTGTGCTCAGTGGTTTCCAACCCGTTCCCGCAGGGACGACGGACATCGCTGTTTCCGACAGCGGCAACGTGACCTACAACGGCGCCAGCGGCAGCCAAACTTTCCGTCTTTCCCTCACGCGTTTCGCTAATCCCGGCGGATTAAAAAGCATGGGCGGCAATCTCTACGAGCAAACCGCTTCGAGTGGCACCGCCGAAACCGGCGCCCCCGGCGAACAGGGTTACGGCACCACCCTTCAGGGCTACACCGAAACCTCCAACGTCAACATCGTGGAGGAAATGGTGAACCTGATCGTCGCCCAGCGCGCCTACGAGATCAACAGCAAGTCCATCCAAACCTCGGACGAGATGCTGCAAAACGTGGCCTCGATGAAACGCTGATGAATCCGCGTTCACCTCTCCTTCTCAGTCTGCTCCTCGCCGCACTCGGCGGGCCCGCTTGTGTCGTCGCGCAAAATGGAGGGGCCGAACCCGCTCAAGCCAGCGAGGTATCGAAATTGTCCCTACCGTCGGCTGCGGCCAATCCAGTTTCCAACTACACCCAGGAAAACCTGCTGGCCGACCTCGCGCAGCAGTTGACCGACCGCTACCGCGTGAATGGCGAGTTGCAGGTGGATTTGCTCCGCGCCTGGAGTCCTCCTCGCAGCACCGAGCCTCTCTCCCTCGTGGTCCTCGATGCGCCCCCCGTCCTCGGCCCCACTTTGCTCGTTCATTTTCGCCTCCAGGCTGGATCCCAGTCGGTGGCGGAAACCTCCGTGCTCGTCCGCGTTCAATTGATCCGCGAAGTCTGGTGCGCTCGCGCGCCGGTCGAGCGCGGCCTCCCGTTTGACCCCGCCCAATTTGATACCCGCCGAGTGGATACACTGCGCGAACGCGATACCGTGTCCGCCTCGGAGACGACCGGTGATCTCGCCCTGGTCCGATCGGTCCCGAGCGGTCGCATCTTGACCTGGCATGACCTCGCGCGTCGTCCGCTCGTGCGCAAAGGCCAGATCATCGACGTCTGTGCCGTATCCGGCGCGCTGACCGTCAGCATCAAAGCTCTTGCGATCGATAATGGCGCGTCGGGGGAAACGGTCCGCGTCCGCAACATGGACTCCAAAAAAGAATTTTCCGCCCTGGTCGTCGCCGAATCTCGCGCCGAGGTGCGCCTCTAATCCATGAAGACGCCTTTTCTTCTCTGCTCTGCTTTGGCCCTCGCCGTCACGGGCGCGCGCGGCGACTCGCTTTGGACCGGCCCGAACAATTCCGAGCGGTCGATGTTTGCCGATCACAAGGCTTCGCGAAACGGCGATATTCTCACCGTGCTCGTTTCTGAAGAGGCGGCGACGCAGTCCTCGCAGTCCAAGAAATCGAACAACTCGTCCTCGGTCGACGCCGGCATCAGCCAGTTCATTTTCCCTCCCGCGATCAGTTCGCTCGGAACCAAGGGCGGCGCGCTTCCCGCGACCAAACTCGCGGCCAAGAGCGACTTCACCGGAGGAGGCGAGGTCAATAACTCCCAGAGCCTGACCGCTCGCGCCGCCGTCCTCGTGACCGACGTTCTGCCGAACGGCAACTTGGTCATTGAAGGTGTGCGCGTGGTCAAATTCTCCGGCGAATCGCAGTACGTCGTGCTCCACGGACTGGTTCGTCCGGAAGACGTGACCTCCACCAACACCGTCGCCTCGAGCAACGTGGCCGACGTGAGGATCGAATTCATCAGTGAAGGCAGTCTGACCGACGCCCAGAAAAAGGGTTGGCTGACCAAAGTCTACGACAAGCTGCGGCCCTACTGAGTCCAGAATTTGAATACGTAGTTTCCCATGACGACCGAATCCCGCTTTTTCCGGCCCCGCTCCCTCCGCCTCCTTCCCCGCTGGGTCGTCTGTGCCGCCGCTCTGCTTCACTCCGCCGTGTTTCTCTGTCCCAGCGCGCAAGCCGCGCGAGTCAAGGATCTGACCATCGTGGAAGGCAGCCGCGACAACCAGCTCGTCGGCTACGGTTTGGTCGTCGGTCTGGCCGGCGACGGCGACAGTAATGCTCTGACCACTACGCGGACGATCGCGAATGCGCTCCAGCGCCAGGGACTCACCATTTCCGCCGATCAGATCAAAGCGAAAAACGCCGCGGCGGTGATGATCACCGCGGACATCGCGGCCTTCCTCAAGCCCGGCAGTCGCATCGACGTCACGGTTTCATCGCTCGGCGACGCCAAAAGTCTGCAGGGCGCCGTCTTGCTCCAAACCCCTTTGATGGGCGCCGACGGACGAGTCTACGCCGTCGCGCAAGGCCCGGTCGCGGTCGGCGGTTTCCTCGGCGGCGCGGGAGGTCCCGGCGGCGCGACGGTGCAGAAAAACCACCCAACCGTGGGAATCATTTCCAACGGCGCGATCGTGGAGCGAGAAATCGCCGCGACCATCGTGCACGACGGCGTAATGTCTCTTCAACTACACAATCCGGACTTCACCTCTGCGTCCCGTCTGGCGCAGGCGATCAACACCGTCTTCACCGGTTCGGCCTTTGCGCGCGACGCCGCCACCGTGAACGTCGCGGTCCCCCCCTACTTTACCGGCAAGCAGGTCGATTTTCTGGCCGAACTCGGCACCATCGAGGTCACGCCGGATACACTGGCTCGCATCGTGATCAACGAGCGCACCGGCACGATTGTCGCCACCGCCACGGTGCGGCTCTCGCACGTCGCGGTCAGCCACGGTTCCTTGACCATCACGGTCGCGTCCAATCTCGGCGTTTCCCAGCCCAACTCTTTCAGCAACTCGGGGCAAACCGTGGTGACTCCGACCACCCAAACCGCGGTGAACGAAGTGAAGGGCGGTTTTATCGTTCTCGATGAAGCGCCCACCGTCGACCGGCTGGCCTCGGCGCTCAATGCGCTGGGGGTTTCTACCCGGGAAATGATGTCCATTTTTCAAACCCTCAAACGCTCGGGCGCCCTCCAGGCCGAGCTCGTGATCAACTAAGATGAACGTCGACGCCCTCAGCGCCCAGACTTCGATCAGCGCCTCGCTCCTCGCGGCCCAAGGCGCCACCACGGGCACCTCTCCCACCGCCGCACAACTTCAAGAGGACCGCAACCGCCTCGCCCAGCAAGGGTTGACCGGCGGAAAGACCGGCGGTCCGAAAGGATCCACCCCGCAAGAAATCAAGAAGGCCGCGTCGCAGTTCGAAGCGATCATCATGCGGCAGCTTCTCGCGCCCACCATCGAACCGATCATGTCGGGCGGTGGCGGCGGAGAAAAAGACGCCGGTGGGGGGATTTATGGATACATGCTGACCGACGTCCTGGCCAGCGGACTCTCTCAAGGCGGCGGCCTCGGCTGGGCCCGCATGCTCGAGAAACAACTCAGCTCAGCCCATCCGGGAGCCGATAATAAACTTAACCCGATTTCGAAACCTCCAACTGCAACTTCCACCCTGTGAGCACTTCTTGGGAAACAATCACTGAAAACCTGCGCAACGAACTGCAGGAGTATGGCGCGCTGCTCAGTCTTTTCGAAGACCAGCAAGCCAATCTCCTCCGCCGCGACGCGACCGCCGTTCTCGATCTGGCCAATGCGATCGACGAACAAGTCCAGACGACCCAGATGTGCCGCGACCGTCGCGAACAAGCCATCCTCAGCTTCGCGGCGGAAAATGGTCAGCCGAGCTCGGCCAGCCTGCGCCAAATGCTGAAGTTCTTTCCTGCCGAAGTGCGGCCGCTGCTCCAGGCCTTGATCGACGAAATCAATCACCTGATCCACCGCATCCGCCGCGGCGCTCGCCAGAACCAAGTCCTCCTTTCTCGGACGGTCGAGGCCCACGAAGAGGCCCTCCGCATCCTGCGTCCCGACCTGTATCCAAAAACCTATTCACGCCGCGGATCGGTCGGCGCGAACACGGGCGCGCACACCCTGCAGGCCGCCGGTTGAGTCCACCTGTCCGCTCTGTCATTTAACTTTTTCCCACCATGGCCGGATTATTTGGAGCTCTTGGAGACAGCGTCAAAGCGCTGACGGCCCATTCTCGCACGATTGAGACCACCGGTCGCAATTTGGCCAACGTCAACAACCCGAACTACGCCCGCCAGCGGGTAAACCTCGGGGATCGCGGCTCGGTGCAAACCGAAATCGGGGCTCAATCCCTTGGGCTGGAAGCCTTGTCGCTGCAGCAGATGCGCGACGTCCTGCTCGATCGACAAGTGGTCCGCGAAACCTCCCTGACCTCCTCGTATCAGGCGCAACAGTCCGGTTATCAAAACGCCCAAGCGGCCCTCGGACAATCGCTCGATCGCGCCGGCGAGGCCAACGCGACCGGAACCAGCGGAAGCGGGAGTGGTATCGGCGACAGCCTGACCACCTTTTTCAATTCTTTCGAAAGTCTGGCCTCCAGTCCCACCGACCCGGGCGAACGCCAAAGCCTTTTCCAGGATGCAGGCATTCTCACCGATCGTATCCGCGCCACGGATTCGCGCTTGGCCCAGGCTCAAGCCGATCTCACCTCTCAAGCGACCAGCGATCTGAGCGACGCCAACCGCATGCTCACCAACATCGCCAATTTGAATGCCGAGATCGGACGCTTTGAAATTGCCGTTCCCGGTGGCGCAGTCGATCTGCGCGACCAACGTCAGGCCCAAGTCGAGGAACTGGCCAAAAAAATCAACGTCGAAACCCAGCTCGACCCGACCAATCCGAGCGAAATCCAGGTCTTTGTCCGCGACAGCAGCGGCACTCCGGTCATTCTGGTCGATAAAGCCAGCGTCACCGGACCGCTCACCCTCACCGGAGCGGTGGTCAAAGGCGGAGCCTCGGCCACCACGCTCGCCGCGACCAGCGGCTCGATCGTCGGTTCGATCACGGCGCGCGACGGCGGGATCAAAACCCTCCGCGACAATCTCGACCTGCTGGCCAAGCAACTGGTCACCTCGGTTAATTCCGCCTACAACCCCACCAACTCGACCGGAGATTTTTTCACCCCGGCCAATATCACCGCCGCCACCATCTCGGTCGCCAGCTCGGTCACCGCCCTTAATATCAAGGCGTCGGACGGCGGCGCTCCGGGCGACAACACCGTGGCGCGGGCGGTGGCGAATTTGGCCAATACGACCTTTTCGACCGGCGCGGGCAATTCGATCAACGGCACCTTTGCCCAGCACTATGCCGCGAGCGTCAGCTCCTTCGGCCAATCGCTCGCCACCGCCAATTCCCAGGTCATCGATCACACCAACATCACCAATCTAGTCCGAGACCAACGCGACTCGGTCAGCGGCGTTTCGCTCGATGAGGAAATGACCAATATGATGAAGTTTCAGCGCGCTTTCCAGGCCTCGTCTCGCGTCGTGCAGACGATCAACGAGCTGCTCGATAACGTGGTGAACCTCGGTAAAGTCTGATCGGCCGCGCCGATCCTCAAACCCGAGGCGTCGCCTTGGCTCTGTATATTATTTTTAACTACGCCATCCTCCCTCAGCTCCCGGCCAACGCCTAACGCCTTCCCCCATGCGAGTCGCCACTTATTCCACCACCGAGGACATCGTCGCCCAAATTCAAAAGCTGAGCCAGCGCCAGTCGCGTCTGCAGTCCCAGGTCTCCACCGGCCAACGCATTTTCCAGCCGGAAGACGATCCCGCCGCCGCCGGACGTCTTTTAGGTTTGAATACAGAGAGCGGGCAGATCGCCCAGTACCAGTCCAACGCGACCCGCGCGCTCGAAGTTTCCCAGGCCACCTACAGCGGCCTGCAAGCGTTCAAAGACATCTCGGACCGGGCCGGAGAGCTGGCCACCTTAGGCGCGGGCGCGCAGAGTCCGGACGCCTACAAAGCCTACGCCAAAGAAGTGAATCAACTGATCGAGCAAACCGTCCAGCTCGGTAACACGAAATTTAGGAACGACTACCTTTTTGCCGGGACCGCCGTCGCCACACCCCCGTTCAACGTCACTCGCGTGGCGGGCGACGTCAGCGCGGTGACCTATGCCGGCGACGCAGGCCAAACCGCGATTCAGCTCTCTCCCTCTTCGAGTATTGCCCCAGGCACTACCAATACCACGAACGTCGGCCTGAAGGATTTCCTCAACAATCTGGTGGCCCTGCGCGACGCACTCAACGTGGGAACGAGCGCGGCGGTGACCGCGGTGCAGCCGAATTTGGATACATCGGAAAACCTCTTGGTCAACGCGCTGAGCGAACACGGCGCGATCGAGCTGCGCATTGAGGTCAACCAGAAGCAGCTGCAAACCCGTTCCGATCAAGTCACCAACCTGGTTTCGAAGGAGGCCGACATCGATCTGCCGAGCACGGTGGTCAAATTGAACCAAACCTCGACCGCGTATGAAGCCGCGCTTTCCTCCGCGACCAAAATTCTTCAGTTATCGATCCTCGATTATTTGAAGTAAGCGGTTACTCTTTATTTTCGCGCATGACTCGTCGTTTCTCCGTCCCATGAAAGTCAGTCCCGACCTCTATACGTCCGATCTCACCGCGAGTGATTCACGCGCGTTTCAGTTACCTGAGGGACTGGTCGGCTTTCCGGAGCACCGTTTTTTCGAATTGGTGCAGGTGCCAGACCAAGAGCCCTTCCTTTGGCTGCATCTCCAAGGTCCCGATTCGGTTCACTTCGTCGTGATCGAACCAAATGGGATTATTCCAGACTACGAGCTGGAGCTTTTCGACGAAGACGCGCAATTTCTCGGTATTGAAGACGGCGCCGACGCTATGGTTCTCAATATTGTCACGGTCGTTCACGCGCACCCGGAGGCCGCGACGGTGAACCTCACCGGGCCCGTCATCGTCAATCGCCGAACTCGTGTCGCCAAACAGTGCATCCTGGCGAACTACGCTCGCTACAGTGCCCATCATCGCCTGATGGATCCGACCACGAATCGGTAAACCGCCACTGCCATGCTTGTACTGACCCGAAGAGTCAACGAATCGATCATCATCGGCGGCAATATCGAGATCAAGATCACCCGCATCGATGGCGATGTCGTGAAAATCGGAGTACACGCGCCCCGCGAGATCCCTGTCTTTCGAAAAGAAGTGCTGACCGAATTGGCCGCGACCAACCAAGCAGCCGCCCTGAAATCGGCGCCGAGCGTGGGTCTGCCCAAGTTGGTTCGACCGTCTAAGCCGGTGGCGGCGCCGATCGCTCCCCAAAATCCCCCGCCCCACCCATGAGCAACTCGGTCAACATCGATACCTTCACCAACGCCCGCTTTCTTAATCGGGTGCAAGATTTGCTGACCCGCTCCACCACCCGACTCAGTTCCGGGTCGCGCATCGTGTCCGCTTCCGATGATCCCGCCGGCGCGGCCCTGGGCGAGAAGTTGACCGGACAGAACAAGCGTATCCAAGCCGCTTCGACAAATATCCAGAACGCTATTTCTCACCTCCAGACGGTGGACGGTTTTCTCACCGGTATGAACGGACTGGTTACACGGATGTCCGAACTTCAGGTCATGGCGAACGACCCGATCAAGAATCCGGGGGACATTGCGCTCTATCAGTCCGAGTTCACTCAACTCCAGGACCAACTCCGCGTCACGATTGGAGGATCGACCGCTGAAATCGGCGGCACTTTCGGCATCACCAAGCCGCTCGGCACGTTTAACGGCAACATCCTCTTTGGTTCCAATCCTGGCGGGACGGCCATCGCCACCGGCGACACGCCGAGCGAAAATATCCCGCTTCCGGAAATCAACCTGCGCAATGGCGGGATGCTGGCGCTGATCCAGCAAGACGCTTCAGGAAACTACACCCTTCATCTGACGGACAGCGACGCGGGCACCAAGATCATGGCCGGTATCCAAGATTTGGGTGACGAGCGCAGCACGATCGGAGCGGTCAACCAGCGCTTCGATGTGGCAGGGACGACTCTGATTCAACGCGGGCAAGACCTCACCCAATCGCTTTCCGATATCAACGACGTGAGCGTCGCCACGGAGTCCACCCATTTGGCCAAGTATCAAATGCTCGCTCAGGCCGCGACCAGTATGCTCACCCAAGAGAATCGCGCGCCCCAGGCGATCCTCAAACTCCTCTCCTAAGCGTCAACTCGCGGAGCCGCTAACGCTCGGGGAAAAGTGGCACGAGTTGTGTGGGGTTGAGAGATCCTAGGCTCTTAAAGTCGATTCCAAAACCCGGGACGGATTTTGGACCGATTCGTTTGGCGTTTAGGCGTTGACCTTGGCCGTCTTCCCGAGGTCAAGGCGTCGGACCACCAACCCGATCAGGCGAACGAGCCGAGTTGATATACTCGTACTTCTTGCGAAATTCCTCGCTTGCTTGGCGGCGGGCCTCTCGAGCATCGGAGACTCCACTGGCCTGCAGCTCATTCATGCGTTTGGCGATCCAGCGCTGTTTAAACGATTCTTCCACGTCGGCCGCGATTTCAGGGGAAGGTGCTTTCGACCGATGCAGACAACCACCCAAAAGGACTATCCCGGAGAGCAAAACCCAGCAGCAGCGATATTTCATAAAGTTTTTGACCTAATTCTTACTGAGGCTCGGTCGTCATTGAGCCGTCTTCTTTCTATGTCTAATCGCGCTTTCTCGTTCCAAGCGCGAGTGAAACTTTCCGCCAAGTATCAACACCGCCGATGCGCCCAGACCCGTCATCCCCTGCCGCTTTTCCTTGCAGGCCGAGCTCGAGCGCACGCCAGAAACTGCTGTCAGCTTTATGAGTGAAGATCCCGCCACACCCTCTCTTCGGCTAAAACCCCGCGTTCGGCCCGATGGAGCACCGCCAACGGACAAACTTCCTCCTCCCAATCTCCCCCCTGCGGCACCCGCAGCCGTCGCGGTCGAACCTCTGCCGTCTGCTCCCGCTCCAGACGGACTCTCTCTGAAACTGCGCCCCCGGACTGGCGCAGCGCTGGATCCCGCGGCTCCTCCTCTCCCACCCGCGCCACTGCCGCCGACGGCTGCCCTGCCTCCCGTAAAACCGGCGGCCCCGGTCTCCGCCGCGCCCGCCGCCCCGGCCTCTCCGGCGACTCCCTCCGCGCCCGTCGCATCCGGACCAGCTCCTTTGGCTTTTCCTTTTCCGCAGCCTCCCACTCCTGCTCCTGCCACCACTCCGGCACCCTCCGCCGCCGTGCCGCCCACGGCCCCGGCGCCGAGCCCCGCCCCAGCGGCAGCGTCTGCGCCTGCTCCGGCGGCTTCCGCGCCTGTACCTGCACCCGCTCCCGCGCCGGCGGCCGGAGAAGCGATCGATCCCTCTCGTTTTAAATTGAAGCCCCGTGCCGCGGGAGAGGCTGCGCCAGCGGCGGTTCCGCCCGGCGCGATTTCCACCAAACCGTTGGTCGCAGCGCTTCCGCCCGTTCCCTCTGCACCGCCACCGCCCGTGCCCGCTGCGGCGACCGCCCCTGCTGCCCCTCTGATTGCCACCGCTGCTCTTCCCAAAGTGAACGCGGCGGTCGCTCCCGCGGTAAAAGTCGTTTCTCCGACGCCTTCCTCTCTTCCGAATCCGCCCGTCGCGCGAATGACCGCGCCCAGCGACTCCGCGCTGGCCCCAGAAAACACTCGCGCTTTCAAGGCCGGTATTTGGGTAGTGACTACACTGGTGATCGCGGTCGTCGGGGGCGGCGCGATCATGGCTTATCGTTTTCTCCACCCCAAAGAGCAGCCCCCCGCTCCCGCGGTCGTGGTCCACAAACCCGACGCTCCCAAGCCCGCCGCGACTCCGGTCCCTTCACCCGCGCCCGCGCCCACTCCCGCCGCAACCGTCGCGGTAGCTCCAGCGGAAGTGCCGCCCACCCACGAACCCGTGGTGGCTTCACCGCAGTCTCTCCCCGGCCGGATGGTCGGCAAAGCCAGAGACGTTGTGGCCGCTCGAGAACAGAGTGGGCAAGTCAGCGGCGTCGGCGAAATCCTCGGCGACATGCCCGACACTCCCGCTCCCGCCGCCGCGCCCAAGACCTCTCGTCCCATGGGTTCCAGCCCAGCTGTCGCAGCGCGGGACACTCCTCTCGATGCCTCCACCCCTCCACTCGAGGCGGTGGTCGACAAACCAGCGGCGCCCCCGCCCAGCGTGGCCTTCCGTACCTTTGTCTCGAACCTTCGCGTGAGCGGCGTCTTCCAAGGCGAACCGGGTCGGGCACTGCTCAATGGGAAAACCATTCGGGTCGGCGACGTGGCCGACAACACCCTCGGCATCCGCCTAGTGCGGTTAGATCCGGAGCGGAAGATGCTCTATTTCGAAGACAACGCTGGCTCGACCATGCAGCGGCGTTATTGAGCGTCGGGTCTCTGTTCTCTTTCTCTCGGGTTTGACGAGGCGGCCGCCAACCACGGCCGCCTCTTTATTTATCCCAGGCGCCACGTATTGTTTTCAGCAATACAGGGTCGGTCACAATCGCGATCGCGCCGTTGACGACAAACTGCACGCCGACGCAGAGAAGAAGGAAGCCCATGATTTTCGTCACCGCGTTCATCCCATTCACACCGATGAGGCGGACAATCGAGGTGGAAAGGCGAAGGGTCACATAGCTGATGAACGCCACGACGAGAATCCCGAGGACAATCGCGGCATAGTCCAGCCACTGGGTCGCAAGGGAAGTGAAGCCGACCGTCACCGCGATTGACCCGGGGCCGCTGAGCTGGGGCATGGCGAGGGGAGTGAAGGAGATGTCGCGTTTCGCCCGCGCCGCCTGCTGCTCCTCGACCGTTTGCTTCGTCGCTCGTGCGGGCGCCAGCATGCTCAAGCCAATACCCGCGACCATGATGCCCCCGGCCACCCGTATCCCCGGGATGGATATGCCGAAGAAACCCATGATAAAACTGCCTCCGATCAGAAAACTGGTGAGAATAACCACCATGTAGAAACAGCCCATCAGCGCCTGCCGCCCTCGTCGCTGCTCGGTATCGCCCTCGGTGATGGCGAGGAAAACCGGGGCCGCCGCCAGGGGATTGATGATGGGGAGCAGTCCCACGATCGTACCAAGAATGAGCTCCCAGAAATGTGCGACGGAGAACATGAGGTTAGGTCTTTCTCTGGATCTGAACTTCCTGCGGGCCGAACGATTTGCCGCCAAAGCAAACCAGCAAGGTCGACCCAGCGAAAGAGCGAAGCGAAAAAATCCGGAAAACGTTTGAGGAAACGCCCAAAGGAGGTTCCTCGGAAGGCGAGCCCTACCGGTAAATGTTCACCAAACATCCACCGGGCCCTTGGGCACGGGAATGCTGTCGCGCCGCAGCACCGCCGGGTCGTCGGGCGCGAGCATGAACGACGCGACCATCGGCTCGGGCTGAAAGCGCGGGAGGAGCTCGCCTCGATCGTCGCAGAATTGCACCCGCCAAACTTGGTACGCACTCAGCGCTTCATAAAACTCGGCGCGCGTGGTGATCGCGATGATACGTTTCTTGAACTCGACCGACGGGCCGAAGCGCTTGGCATACCAGGGGGCCACTTTGCGGAAGAGGCGGCAGCCAATCTCCTCGCCGAAAAACTCAATCATCAGATCCAGGTGGCGGCAGAGCACCCGCACACGCTCGGCAAAGCTGGGTTCGGGCAAAAGCTCGCCCGTTCTCAGGAGGTGCTCGGTCCGCCGGAAAATCCAGGGGTCATAGAACGCGCCGCGCCCAACGCTGACGCCGGCACAGCCGGTTTGCTCGAACATATGCTTCGCCGCTTCGGGAGTGGTGACATCGCCGTTTCCGATCACGGGGATGGAGCGCACCGCTGTCACCACCGAGCGGATACCGGCCAGATTGACCGAACCGGAAAATCCCTGCGCGCGGGTGCGCCCGTGCACGAAAATCGCGGCCACCCCAACGTCTTCCAGCACCCGCGCCAGATCCGGGGCGGTCAGGTTGTCGTCATCCCAGCCCAGCCTCATCTTGGCGGTGATCGGAATCTTCACCGCTTCCACCATGCCGCGGACCAGCCGAGCCGTTTTATCGAGCTCGGTCATCATCGCCGAACCGCCGCCGATCTTGACCACCTTCTTGACCGGGCAACCCATGTTGATGTCCACCGACGCAGCGCCCATCTGCTCGCAGAGGATCGCCGCATCGCGCATCTCCTCGGGCACCGCGCCGAACAGCTGGATGGCGAGAGGTCGGTCGGCGGGCGCAGTCTGCACGAGTTGAAGCGCCTTATGGTTCCGCTCCAGGAGCGACCGCGCGTTGACCAAGTCGGTCGTGGCCCAACCGAGCCCGCCGAGCTCTCGCACCGTTAGGCGCATGGGCAAATTTGTGTATCCGGCCAGAGGTGACAGGAACAAAGGCGAACTCAACTCAACAGGACCGATACGCATGAACCCACAAGCCTACCGCTGGCGTGAAAGGTGACAAGGCCGCGAACCGTCTCCCTTGGCCGACCTACTCGCCCCCTCGGCGCGCTTATATTGCCTGGATCGCAGCTTTCATCCGCTTCAAGCCTTCAACCAGCGTGCTTCGCGGGCAGCCAAAATTCATCCGCACGTGATTACCGCGATGGCCGCCGAAAAAGGCCCCGTCCGACAGCCCCACGCCATGCTTCTCGAAATGCGCAATCGGGTCGCTCAGGCCCAGCGCCTGAACGTTGAACCAAGCCAAATAGGTCGCCTCAATCGGTGCTTCGACGCGTACGCCCGGAAGCTCTCGAGCCAGATAATCCAAGATGAAGTCTCGATTGCCGCGCAAATAATCGAGCAAGGCCTGACGCCAGGGCTCGCTGTCGCGGTAAGCCGCCTCGCAGGCCGCAAATCCCAGGGTTGTGACCTCAGCAACGATACCCGCAGTCGCGCGAACAAAGGTAGCGCGGAGCGTGGGATCGCTGATCACGGCAAATGACGTGCCGAGGCCAGGGATATTATAAGTCTTGCTCGGCGCCATCAGCGTGACGGTGCGGGCGGCAATCTCCGCGCCGAGCGTGCCGGTCGGAAGATGGGGCAGCGTATCCAGAATCAAATCACAGTGAATTTCGTCCGAACAGAGAATGAGCTTATGCTTTAAACAAAACTCCGAGATTCGAATCAGTTCGTCGCGACGAAAAACCCGGGCGACCGGATTATGCGGATTACAGAGAAAAAATAGCTTCGTTTTCGGCGTCACCGCCGCTTCCAGGGCCTCGAAGTCGATCTCCCACCGATGATCGGAGGAACGTAAGACCATCGGAACAGTGAGACTCACCCGCCCCGAGTTCCTCGGCGCCGTCATGAACGGCGGATACACCGGCGTGCAGCTGATAACGCTTTCCCCCGGCTGAGCAAAAGCCTGGGCGGTGACATTCAGCCCACAGACCAAACCGGGCAGCCAGACCAACCAGGACGGATCGATCGTCCAGCCATAGCGTGTGAGCAATGCGGATACAACCGCTTCCACTTCCCCGGGGGTTGGGCGAGCGTATCCAAAAATTCCATGATTCACCCGCTGGTGCAGAGCTTCAATGATCGCCGGAGAGGACCGAAAATCCATGTCCGCTACCCACATCGGCAAAATATCCTGGCGGCCGTATTTCTGCCATTTTTGGGAGTCGGTGCCACGTCGCTCGAAGACGGTATCGAAGTCGTAAGTCATAAGTTCCGGAAGGGCGAAAGAGGAACCACCTTCTGAGTCGAGCGCGACGATTTTTCCCGCCCCGCGCGTCACACCCCTGGACAAAATTTCCCAGTACGGCGCGAAGCAAAAATGTAAGCCGTTTATTTTTAGGGTTTTATGGTTCTACGATATCCCGGCATTCGGTGAGCTATTAGGAGGCATTCGCTGAAGCCAGCTAACCAAACAAAACTTAAATCCAACCACATCTACCTATGAGACTCGTGCGCTATACGTATCCTACCAATCGATCCCTCAGCCCTTATGGCTCTTTCGCCAGCCCTTGGTCGGGCCTGGAAGGCGAGATCGACCGGCTGTTCGAAACCGTGCTCGGCGATTATACTTCGCCCACAGCTGATCGTTTCCCGGTGGATCTCTATGAGGACAAAGACAACTTGTTTGTCCGAGCCGAGGTGCCAGGCGTTGATCGCAGTAACATCAATGTCGAAGTCGTCGAAAATTACCTGAACATCACCGCGGCGCGGAAGAGTTCAGAAAACGGCCAAGAGCAATCGTTCTCGTTCAGCCGCTCTGTTGCGATCCCGGAATCGGTCCAGCCCGACAAGGTCGCAGCTCAATATCAAGATGGCGTTCTCACCGTGACCCTGCCGAAGAAAGAAGAAGCCAAACCCCGGAAAGTCGCGGTCTCCGTCAGCTAATCACTCAACCCAATTCTATTTAAGAGGTATCTACCATGGCACTACTCAATTCTCTCCTCCCCTCCCTCTCGCGCGCGCCCGGCCGTCAAGCTGAGTCCAATGGCACTCCCGGTATTCGTCCCGTCTATGAAATCAAAGAGACGGAAGAGGCCTGGGGCCTCACAGCCCATCTGCCCGGAGTTGCAAAAGACGCTCTTACCATCACCGATGAAGACGGCCTGTTGACCCTTCGGGCCCAGCGTTCCTGGAAGCAACCCGCGGGATGGACCAGCCTGTATCGAGAATCCAGTGACCTGCCCTTCGAACTCATCCTGCGGCACGACGGCGCGGTTGATGCGGACAAAGCCCGGGCTGAGCTAAAAGACGGCGTGCTTCGTCTTTCTTTGCCCAAAGCCGAGGCCCGCAAGCCCCGCAAGATTGCGATCACCTAACGATCGCCCTTCGCCAGCCGCGCGCTGGCCAAGAAAAGAAGCCGGTCTCCACCAGGGGGCCGGTTTTTCTTTTGGTGCGAGAGCCTCTCTTCGACGCAAACCGCACCGCCTTGATCCTCACGCGCTCCGGGAAAAGGAGACTCACTTCGGTTCACCCGGGCGGTTGCACGCGTCGTGATCTCGGATTCAATTTCGGAGCAAATGACCGCCCTCTCCTCTCCGCCCACGAGCACGCGACCGGTCGCCGACGCGGTGCTCTTTTACGATGGAGAATGCGGGCTCTGTCACGCCGCGGTGCGTTTCCTTCTCCGCATCGATCGTCGCGCACGCCTTTGTTTTGCGCCGCTCCAGGGCTCGACCGCGCAAACCTATCTCCGATCGAAGGGCCTGCCGACCGAGGATTTCGAGAGCATGGTTTTTGTCCGCGAGTGGGCCCGGCGGACTGAGCTTGCTCCAGAGTTTCGAACCGATGCCGCGCTTTCCGCCCTGACGGTGATCGGCGGCGGCTGGGGCGCGACCCGCCTGCTCCGTGTCATACCCCGACCACTACGCGATACGCTCTACCGGTTGATCGCTCGCTGCCGGTATCGCATCTTTGGCCCCTATCGACCGTCACCGCTTCCTCGGCCGGAATGGGCTCAACGTTTCCTGCCGTAACTAAAATTTAACTACGCCGGAGCGCCGCGCAGAAACCAGGGAAAAGCCCGCGCGTTTCCGCCCGAACCCCGGTGAAGAGGGTGACTCGCCTGGGCTGTCTGCCGCGGGTACGATGGGTTTCGAGGCAGCCAAGCGGGGTTGACACCCCACGCCTCGGGAGATGACAAGACGTCTTTTATGAAACTCGTCCGAATTTTTCTCTTCATCTGTTTCTTTTGTGGGGTCGGGCTAAAGGGTCAGGAGGCCAAGTCTAAGGCGGAAGGAACACCTCCCGCGCCCGCCAGCGAAACCACTCGGGCCAACGTCGAGGGCCAGGAGAAAGCCAATAACTCCGCTGCCGCCGCCGCGGTCGCGACCGGCCAGAGCCGCCACACGGAGCCGGACTTGCTCGAGCAGGTGGTCGATTCGGTGCTCCAACGCTTCGACGTGCGTTCCGACCAAAACACACCGGTTCGCTACGGCATCAGCGCGCTCTTCCTCGTCGCGGCCTTCGTTCTCCGGCGCGTCGTGATCATCGTGGTTTTTGGCGTTTTCAAGAAGCTCGCGTCTCGAACCAAGACCACGTTCGACGACAAACTTTTCCCCGCGCTCGAGGCTCCTGCCGCCACTTTGATCGTGGTGATCGGCGCGATCGCGGCGTTGAAGGTCCTCAAGCTGCCCCCGTCCGGCGATCGCACGCTCGACTACGTTTCCACGATGGCGTTCTCGCTCGTGACGTTCTGGCTCCTGCTCCGCGCGTTCAACACCCTGCTCGATCATTCCCAGGAAGTAGCGCGAAATAAAAATCTGGGCATCGCGGCCTTCATGCCGTGGATCAAGAAAACCCTCGTCACCGTCTTCGTGATTTTCGGGGTGTTGATCGTGGCCCAGAGTTTGGGAGCCGACGTCAAAGCCTTCCTCGCCGGTCTCGGTATCGGCGGCCTGGCTTTCGCTCTCGCTGCTCAGGATACGATCGCGAACGTTTTTGGTTCGGTCGTGGTCGCGATCGACCAGCCTTTCAAAATCGGCGAAGCCATCCGGGTGGGCGGGCACGACGGCACGGTGGAGGACATTGGTCTCCGCTCCACCAAGCTGCGTAAACCGGACAAATCGCTCGTTATCATTCCCAATAAAATCGTGGCGGCCGAGGCGATCGTGAATCTCTCGCGTTTCACTCAGCGTCGGGTCGAACAAACCCTCGGTTTAACCTATGATGCCACGCCCGAGCAGATCGAAGCGTTGGTGAACGAACTTCGTGAGATCATCGTTTCGGAAGCGGAGGTCGAGCGCGGTTCGGTCGTCGTGCAATTCACGAATTTGGGAGCCTCCTCACTCGATATCTGGATTGCGTTCCAGACGCTCAGCCCGGATTTCGGCAAACACCTTCAACTCCGCCAGCGGCTCAATTTGAAATTCATGCGCGTGGTCGCGGCCCGCGGCCTTTCCTTCGCGTATCCCACTCAAACCATTCAGCTCGACGGTCCCATCGCTCGCAAGCTGGTCGAAAAGCCAAATGAACGGGTGTAGCCTTGCGGGACTAGCGTCTTGATCTACCGTCACGCCCCATGATTCCGCAGGCCAAGGTCCGCTCCGATATCACGGCATTGATCGATCGGCATGATTTTGCCGGCCTGAAAAAGTATCTCGAGCCTTGGCTGCCCTCGGATATCGCGCCCTTTCTCGCCGATTTGCCGGTCGAGCAACTGGCGGCCTTGTTTCGCTGTTCCTCCAAGGCACTAGAAGCGGCGACCTTCGGATATCTTCCGGCGGAGTCTCAAAGGAAACTGCTCCGGCTGCTCAACCAAGAGCAAGCCGCGGCCTTGCTCAACGCCTTGCCGCCGGACGACCGCACCGCCTTTCTCGACGAGATGCCGCTCGACGTGGCGATGCAGATGCTCTCGCTCCTTTCCCCCGAGGAACGCAAGGTCGCGCAGGCCCTGCTCGCGTATCCAGAAAACAGTGTCGGCCGGATGATGACCTTGGATTTCATCGCGGTGCATCCGGAGTGGACGGTCGGCGAGGCCTTCAATTACATTCGGACCCACGGCTACGATCGCGAGACCTTGAACATCGTTTACGTAGTCGACGAGCAAGGACGGCTGATCGACGACATCCGCGTCCGACGTCTCATCCTCGCGCCGCTCGACGCCACCTTGCGTTCGTTGATGGACGGAAATTTCACCTGGTTGTCCGCAACTGACTCCCGCGATCGCGCGGTGGAGTTGTTTCGCAAATACGATCGCGTCGCTCTTCCCGTGGTCGATGAATCGAGCAAGCTGATCGGCTTGGTCACGGTCGACGACATCCTCGACGTCGCTTCGGAAATCGCCACCCAGGACATCCAAAAGCTCGGCGGTTCGGAGGCGCTGGATGAACCCTACACCACCATCGCGCTGCTGAAGATGGTGCGGAAACGCGCGAGTTGGCTGGTTGTCCTTTTCCTCGGAGAAATGCTAACCGCGACCGCACTCGGCTTTTTCTCGGACGAGATCGCCAAGGTGGTTGCGCTCTCCCTTTTCATGCCGCTCGCCATCAGTTCGGGAGGCAACGCCGGATCCCAGGCCTCCACCCTCGTGATCCGCGCGCTCGCCCTGGGCGAACTGAAATTGAGAGATTGGTTTTTCGTGGTGAAGCGCGAGATCGCTTCCGGCCTGCTGCTCGGGCTGATCCTCGGCGCCGTCGGTTTTCTCCGCATCACGCTTTGGTCCCAGTTCAGCACGATCTACGGCCCGCACTGGATGCTGATCGCAATGACGGTTGGCGTCTCCCTTGTCGGAATCGTGCTCTGGGGTTCCTTGATGGGCTCGCTGTTGCCGCTGATCCTAAAACGCTGCGGCCTGGATCCCGCGACCTCCTCCGCTCCCTTTGTCGCCACGCTGGTCGACGTGACCGGATTGATCATTTATTTCAACGTGGCCTATGTATTCATGAAGGGAGTACTGCTCTAGCCGCTTCCGGTTCGGCATGGGCAAAACAAAAGCCGGGCCCAGGCCCGGCTTGGCAAAGTATCCAGAGAATAGCGACGCCTGTATCAGCCGGCGGCTTACCGGCGAAACGAGCGCTCGTTTCGGCCGCGAGAATCGCCTTCGCGACCGCCGCCGCCACCACCTCGACGTTCTCCGCCCCCGCCGCCAAAGTTGCGCCGCTCTCCTGCGGGCTCGAAGCCCCGGGGAGGACGCTCCTCCTTCGGACGGGCTTCATTCACGGTCAGATTGCGCCCATCCATGGAGAAGCCGTTGAACTTCTCGATGACGTTACTCGCGTCTTCCGGGGTTGACATATTGACGAAGGCGAACCCGCGCGAGCGGCCGGTAAACTTATCGAAAATCAGGTCGACGCCAGCGACGTCACCTGCCTGAGCGAACAGATCCTGAAGTTCCTGCGCAGTCGTGGAGAAAGGCAAATTCCCCACGTAGAGCTTGCTAGTCATTCGAGGTGTTGTGCCGCCGATTTCTTTTCTAGCCGTTCCCGACCACCGAGTTTCAAACCACCGTTGAGCAAAATTTCACTCAACGATCGTTCACCGTGCCGAAAAGCAAAAACGACAACGCCGGGAAACTGCTTTCCTGCCTGAGATAAATCAAGGCCGATCTTAAGGGTAAACACCCTAGACATTAACAACTTCGGTACTCAGTGCCTGAGGCGAGAGCACCGTTTCCCACCTCTTCAAAAGGGTCTCCCAACCCGCCGCGTATCCACCTTTTGAACGGTCGATCGCTACACAGCGGACGTCAAAACTCTCCAGCACCTCGACGATCGCGAGATGCCGGGGCTCGGTCTCACGATCGGTGAAATAATAAAAAGTCACTTCGCTGGGGCAGAGCGGATAGCCCGCGCGCAGCAGGTGCTCGCGGCGTCTCCGCCGATAGGATACAAGGTACCAGAGGAGCGACTCGGAAAAATCAAAAGAGAAGCCGCCGATGTGCACATGGTCGCGGACGAAAAGATCGACCCACGAGTAGGGGCGTCCATCGCAACTCTGATCGAAGGTGCCGATATCGCGCTGCAATCCGCTGCGGAAGGAACCAGTCCCACGGTAAACCGCGCCCTGATAAAAATAACGCCGAACCTGTGCCGCGTGATCCGTGTAGTGGTCATGGCCCAACATGATCGAGGTCGGCACGGACGCTTCGCCGTGGATGTGCCAAATCGGTTTTCCTCCGCAAGTGCGGCGTCGGAAAAGACTGAACTTGGTTTCTCTCGCCCTGAAATCGTCGGAGGGCCGGAAGTAATCGGCGTTCGGCTCGACCGACTTCTCCAGCGCGTAGTCATAGTTCGTGGTCAAAATATTTCCGAAAGGCAGCGCCATGATCTGGCGGTGTAGATCGGAAGCAGGCAGCCGGGAAAACGTTTGGCCGATTTCCCACATGAAATCTTCGGGCTGTCCTTTTTGTCGATAAACATAGCGGTTGCGCAGCTCTTCGAAAAACAAGGTGAACGGCTTGTCCCCGCGCCGCCGATTCGCTCCCGGATCGGCTCGTCGAGTCAGGCTTTGGAGGAGTTCGTCCCACGACTGCGCCGCGCTCAGGCGGTTGATGCTGTTGCCCACCAGAAGAAGATGCGCAGCCGTGTACGCTGAAGGAGTCCGTTTCGCCGCCAGGGTCATAGGGTAGAAATCAAGATGCGGGCCGCCTGACCGGCTCGCAAGCGGCGAGCGTGAGCGCGCGCCACGTTCAGGAAAAGTGAGGCGGCTCGGATCAGGAAACTGATTTTCCCGTGCCCCTGCGGTTGTCCCAGGCCGTGGGCTAAGGATCGTGCGAGTCTCGGTGCGCTCTCCGCGATGCTCTCAAGTCGACGTGGTTTTTAACGCCTCCACCCTGGCGTCCCCCTCGCTTTGCGCTATGGTTTGTTTGTCACCATGCTCCCGAACTTCCTTCAACTTTTCACCGGTAAACCGGCGGCGCACTATGAGGCGTCGTTTGTCCAGGACGTTCAGGTCACGCGGAAACGGACCCGGAACCGCGGCCTCGAGCGCCTGCTCTGGTGGGGCTGGGCTTTGATCGTGATCAAGAGCCTCTTGGTCTGGTGGGCCTGCGCTCACTACCCCGTTCCCTTTCATCCGCTCTGGATCGTCCTTCCCACCGTGGCGTTCGCTACGCTTTGCACCGCGCTCTACGTCTGGCGGCGATGACCGGTCGGCGCGGGCCGGATACGGCCGGCGTGATCCAGTTTTCCACTACGTGCGCCTGATGGCTTGAGCCTCGCCTCGACGCGGATTTCCTGAGTGCTTCGGTTTCGCCGCTTCCGTCTGCTGAAACTTCTTTTCTCGCTCTCATGCCGCACGTCCCCGGTCTTCGCAGTCCCTACGCTCGCGTCGGGCGTCTCGTGTATTTCGGACGCATGCTCGATAAAATTCGGCTGCACGCTGCGGGTAAATTGCCTCCCGCGTACCAGGAAAATCTCGGCGACACGCGGCCGTTCCTCTTCGACGCGCGCTGCTGCCGTTTTCTCGGTCTCTCGTACGCCGATCTGGTTGCCCGCGTGCGCACGGGCGGCACCGACCTGGAGATGCTCGCCTGGGCCGAAAGCCATGGCACCCCCCACAGCGATGAGGAATGCATCGTCTGGAATCGCTTCATGACGAAGATCGGTTGGCGCGACGACCGCAGCGCGGCGCTCAAGCAGCGGATCGCCGAACTCGGCCTCAGCGATAAACCGATCGAAACCATTTTCGACCTGCTCGATTTCGACGAGGGCCGCGATCCCGTCCGGGCGCGCGCCTGGGAGCTGAAGCCGGCTCGTGTCGTGGTCTTGATGGGGGTCGCAGGCAGCGGCAAAACCACTGTCGGTATTGCCTTGGCCAATACATTGGGCTGGCGTTTCAACGACGCCGATGACTTCCACCCGCCGGCCAACGTGGCCAAAATGTCCGCCGGCCTTCCGCTCGACGACGCCGACCGCGCGCCTTGGTTGGCCGCGATCCGCCTGCATATCGAGACCTGTCTGCGCGACGACGAGAGCGCGGTGGTGACCTGCTCGGCGTTGAAGCGGAGTTACCGTGAGATCATCATCGTCGATCCCGCACGCGTCCATCTGGTCTACCTCAAAGGTTCGCCCGCTCTCCTCGCCCAGCGCATCGCCGGTAGATCGGGTCATTTCATGAAACCGCAGATGCTGGAGAGCCAGCTCGCCACCTTGGAAGAGCCGAGTCAGGCGCTTTGCCTCGATATCACCGAATCACCACCGCAACTCGTCGCGCACATTCGGCAAGCACTGGAGATCTAAACCGTGACCCCGCCGGGGGAGCGGCGGAAGCAAGGCCGATTCCGTGAGCGGGTTCGGCCCGATCGCTGCGATTCTCGGCCTGGTCGCGGCCAATTTTGGCCGATCTCGATCGTTTGACTCTGTGGCTGGTGTATCCGAGGTCTATCTTCTCGGTGTCATAGCCTGATCGATAATCGATGATTTAACATGAAACCCGCCGTCGCGAAACGCCTTCGTCTCCTCTTCAGCGCGCTCACTCTGCTCCTCCTGGTCGCAGCCGGACTGGCGGTTTGGTTTTACGTGCGGCTTCGGGACAGCTTGCCGATCGTGGACGGCACGGTCCACATCGCAGGGTTAACCGCGAACACCGTGGTGGAACGGGACGGCCAAGGCGTCCCGACGATTCGCGGATCGAATCGCCTCGATGTCGCCCGAGCGTTGGGTTTCCTCCACGGCCAAGATCGTTTTTTCCAGATGGATCTGACCCGTCGTCGCCCCGCCGGCGAGTTGTCCGCCTTGATCGGCAAAGCCGCCCTCGAGGTCGACAAACGTGCGCGGGTCCACGGGTTCAGAAGACTCTCTCACGAGGTGCTGGCGCGGATCCCCGCGGCCCAAAAGCAGTTGCTCGAAGCCTACGCCGCGGGGGTCAACGAGGGCCTGACCCAGCTCAAGTCGCAACCGTTTGAATACGCTCTCCTGCGAGTGAAGCCCGAACCCTGGCGACCGGAGGATTCGATCCTGTTGATCTACGCCATGACCCTCGATCTGCAGGACGACCACGGCGGCTATGAACAATCTCTCGCTGCGGTTCGCGATGTCTTGGGTGGAAGCGCCCTCGCCTATTTCGCGCCGTTGATCGGACCGGATGACGCCGCAATTGACGGCTCCTTCGCTCCACTATCGGCGATGCCGACCGAACGCGCAATCGATCTCCGTCGACAACGCCCCGCTGAGTCGGCCGCGGTTCGCGCTCACTTCTGGGACGACTCCTCCGTCCTGCTCGGCTCAAACGGCTTCTCCTTGGCCGGCAGCCGCACCGCCAATGGTGGTTCGCTGCTCGCGAACGACATGCACCTCACCCTGCGTTTGCCCAACATCTGGTATCGGGCCTCTCTGGTCTTTCCTCATCCTGTATCCGGGGAGCTCTTACACATCACCGGCGTGACCTTCCCCGGCGCGCCTGTCATTGTGGCGGGAAGCAATGGTCACATCGCCTGGGGCTTCACCAACGCCGACGCGGACTACAGCGATTTGGTGGCGATCGATCTCTCGACCCTCGACCCCGAGGTTTACCTGCGCGGCACGGAACTCGTTCCGATTGAAAAACGGCACGAAACCATCGAGGTGAAGGGCGGCGACCCGGTCGACATCGAGGTGCCCTGGACGGTTTTCGGGCCGATCGTCGGCCGCAACGCGGGCGGACATCCCTTAGCGCTAAAATGGACCGCGCATGATCCCTCCACCGCGAATTTCGGGCTGGTTGACCTCGAGACCGCGACGACGGTCGAAGAAGGAATCGCGGTCGCGCATCAGGCCGGCATCCCCATTCAAAATTTCATGGTCGCCGACTCCAGCGGGAAAATCGGTTGGACGATATGCGGCAAACTTCCAAAACGGGTTGGGTTCGATGGGCGTCTGCCGGTTTCCTGGACCTACGGCGATCGGCGCTGGGACGGCTATCTCGCCGACCACGAAGTCCCCACGGTGATCGGGCCCGAAGCGGGACAGCTCTGGACCGCGAATCAACGCGTGATCGACAGCGAAGGCCTCTTGCGCCTGGGCGACGGCGGCTATGAACGTCCTCAACGCGCCGCACGTATCCGGGAGCTCCTTACGGAAGTCAAAAACGGCCAGCCGAGCGACCTGTTGAAGATTCAACTCGATGCTCGTGCGCCCTACCTCGATCGCTGGCACGCGCTGCTCGAGCGCGTGCTGACCGAAGGCGCGATCGGCCAGAAAAAAGATCGGGCCAAGCTCAAAGCCGCACTGGAGCCCTGGGACGGGCGGGCGGAGGCCGGATCGGTCAGCTATCGGCTTGTTCGCCGTTTTCGCGAACAGGTGGTGGGGCTGGTGCTGCCTCCCATTTTTGAACGCTGCGTCGAGGTGTATCCAAATTTCAGTTATCGGCGTTTTCACCTCGAGGCCGGGCTGTGGAACCTGGTGGAAAAGCGCCCCGCCCACCTTCTCAATCCCAGCTACGCCACCTGGGACGACCTGCTCCTCGCCGCCGCGGACAAGGTGATCGAAGAACTTGATCGCCTGCACCTGCCGATCGAGCGCGCAACCTGGGGGCAGCAAAACGAGGCGAAGATTCAGCATCCCTTTGGCAAACTGACCTCACTCGCCGCCGTTTGGCTTTCCGCGCCGAAGGATCAACTCCCAGGAGACTACGACACTCCCCGCGTGCAAGCTCCGGACGATGGCGCGTCGGAGCGCTTCGTGGTCTCTCCTGGCCACGAGGAAAAAGGAATATTTCACATGCCCGGAGGCCAGAGCAGCAACCCACTCTCGCCGTATTTCCTCGCTGGACACACCGCCTGGGTCCGCGGTGAACCGAGCCCCTTTCTTCCTGGAAAAACCGAGCACACCCTCACGCTTGCGCCAGGGAAATAAACGGAGCAGTCCGTTTTTCCCCGGCCAGGGTTGGGAGATTCTCCACCGCTCCGGCCTTGCTCGGCACCGACTCAACCGCAAGCTGTCGCGGATCGATCCCGAATGAAAACCAAACAGAAGAGCTACAGCGTCTATTTTGCCAGCGAGCTCTTCACCTCCAAGCACCTGATCGGCAACGCGTATTTGGCTGAGGCGATTTACGAGAAATCCCACGGCCGATTCCTTTGCGTGCTGCCGCAGAATCTCGAGCAACGGGGCAACACCGCTCATTCGATTCGCGACCAGGATTTGCGCACCTTGATCGAATGCGACCTCGGGCTTTTCAACTACGACGGCGCCGAGCTCGACGCAGGCACGGTGGTGGAATTTCTTTTCGCGAAATTCGCGGACATTCCGTCTGTCATCTTGCGCAGCGATTTTCGCGCGGGCGGGGACCAGCGGGGCGATCCGTGGAATTTGATGACGAGTTTTTATCCCCGCACCACCAATGTCATTGTCGACAGCCTCGGCATCTACAAAGGCGCGATGAAGCGTCGGGGGACTCGAATTGCGGACGAAGTCGTGCGCCTCGCGGCCCAGCACAGCACGGCCGACGCGCAGAAGATGTGTGAACAGATCGCTCAGGCCTGCGTGCGGGCTTTCGACCGCGTCCTCACCATCGAGCCTGTCATGCCCAAACACCTACGGGAAGAAGTCTACAGCTGGCTGGCCATGATGCCTGGTTTTCGCAGCAAAGAGAAACTGCTGCGGAAAGACTTCGAACAAATCCTTCAGCACAAAGTAGAGCGAGACCTGCTGTAGAGCAAAATGCGGCGATGCCGTAGTTACGTTTCGGTTACTTGATCAAGGTGGAGTTCGACGTCCCGGCGAGCCGGTTTGAGATTGGCCGCCGAATTCCAAATCGAACCAGCTCGCCGGGACGTCGAGCTCCACCTTAGCCTTCGGTTCCCTCGGGCTTTTCCTTCGCGCGTTAGCCCAGAACGTGCTGTCACCCCTCCGGCTTTTCAAACCTTCGCACCTCGGCATGTCCCTGCACACCCTCGACCATCCCCTTGCTCATCATGTGCTCGCTCGGCTGCGGGAAAAGACCACGCCCCCCGCCGAGTTTCGCACGCTGTGCCATCAGATCGCATTGTTGTTGCTCCTGGAAGCGACCCGCGACCTCGAAACACAAAACACCGTGGTCAACACACCGCTCGAAACCTGCACCGGCCGGTCCCTCGCCCAGCCTCTGGTCGCAATCCCCATTCTCCGCGCCGGACTCGGAATGCTGCAGCCGATCGTAGATCTTTTTCCCCACGTCAGCGTCGGCTACATCGGCCTCGAACGCGACCACGCCACCGCGCAGGCCCGCAGCTACTACTGCAAGCTGCCGAAGCTCGAAAACACGCGGATCCTTTTGCTCGACCCGATGCTCGCGACCGGGGGCTCGGCGCTGCAAGCGCTCGACGTGATCACGGAAAGCGGCGGACGCGACATCTGCCTGCTGAATATCGTCGCCTCGCCCGAGGGCGTGGGCGTGGTCAGCGCGGCCCATCCCTCGATTCGGATTTTCACCGCCTCCCTGGACCGCGGGCTGGACGCACGCAAATACATCCTGCCCGGTCTGGGCGATTTTGGCGACCGGCTTTACGGAACCTGAGACGGCCCAGCTCTCCCGCCCGCCTGACGTTCCGTAGTTAAGTTCTAACTACTTCAAATCCCCGCCCGTCGCCTGCACGGGCTCAAGCTCTCCGCGACGCGCGACCCAGGCCGCGATGGCCAAAGAGCTGGGCGAGGGCGGCACCGCTTGGACCTTAAAGACTGCGGTCCACTCGTTTTCAGAGTTACCTCGCTTCAGCGGCGCTTCCGCCAAATCGAGGGCGACAAAATCGTGTTCGAGCGTGCGGCCTTTGTTCTCGCCCGCGCGAACCCGCGAGGTGATTCCGCGACCGAGGAGCGCCACGTAGCCCTGAAATTTTCCCTCGGTTCGGCCCTGCGGGGTGAAGGTGAGTTCCCATTCCGTTTGGGATAAATTTCGAAGCACGAGTTGCCCAACCACTACGTCAGAATTTTCCACCTTGCCCGGGTGCCACTCGGCGCCGTCGCGCACGAAACAGGGAGTATAAACCGAGGGGCTTTGCCAATGCGCCGCGTAGAGTCGCTGGCGAGCGGTGAAGTCGGGCTTCGCGAGCCGGTCCTCCCACCCCAGGTGATCCCAATAGGTGACGTGAAAAGAAATCGGCACATACCGCTTCCAAAGGTCTGGGTCATCCCGCCGCCGCCCGAGCCACTCCTCGGCCGGCGGGCAGCTGGAGCAGCCTTCGCTGGTGTAGAGTTCGAGCAAGGCGACTCGAGAAGGGCCGCTGGCAAATCGCCAGCCCGCCGCGCGCCCCGGAGAAGAAGCGACCAGCATCACTGCAAGGATTGAAAGGCAAAGACGCATATTCGTGGGAGTCTCGGCCTGGCGAAAAATTCCCTTTGATTTCCCTTCGCCATTCTTGGTCGGTCGCCCCGCCGTCGGTATTCTCATTGCGGCTACTCCGGAGATAACCCAAGTTTCTTGTCTCTCATGAAACCTTGGATTCTTGTCGCGTTGCTCGCGGGCTGCTTCGCTGGGTGTGAAAGCACAGAGGGCCTGCAAGCCATCAGCCCGGTGCGGAATGAAGTTCAATTCACCGGAACCTATGTCCCGGCGGCCGAAGTCGATCAGCCTCCCGTCGTCATCGACCAAATCCCACCGGAATTTCCGTCGGTCATGCGCAAAGCCCGGATCGATGGCAAAGTGATCCTCGCGCTGATTGTCGCAGCCAACGGAAAACCGGAACAGATTCAAGTCGAGCAGGCCACCCACCCACTGTTTGCCCAAGCGGCCCTCGACGCCGTTCGTCACTGGCGCTTCAAACCGGCCATGAAAAACGGTCAACCCGTCGCCAGTTCGTTTTCTCTCCCGCTCGAGTTTCGCCGCGATACGAGCGCGGATCTGGCTCCCCCGTCATAACCCGCAGAATAGGCCGACTCCAAAGCTCCAAAGTCCAGCGTCCTTCGCTCGACTGTTGGAGATTAGGAATTCGATTCTCGCGGTCTCGGCGACGCCTAGAAAGCCGCCCTCGTTTTTTCGACGAGGGCGGATAGACGATCGATCCAATCCTTACTTCCAGCTCAACACGAGCCGGGAGAAGTAGGTTGTATCGAGCTTTGCGATACCAAAAGCAGACCGACTGTTGTAGTCGTTGCTCACCCCAACGCGTAGTTTCCAATCCGGATTAGCCAGGGGGATTTCGAAGAACGACTCGTGGAGCAGCCGAAAATTGCCCAGCTCCTTGATCAGCGGAATGTAACTGACCCGATTGATCAGCGACCAGGTCTCGGTGTCGAACTGATGGTTCAAACCAAAATCCAAGCCGGCCGAATTTACATCTTCGGTGGTGGGATTCTTGTATCCTTCATACCGGTACGAAAGACCGGCGCGCACCGTCAGCGTATGCTTGGGTTTTTTGATGAAGTCATAGCCCAGGCCGGCCCCGGCGATATTGTAGAGATTGATGTCCTTGATCCGATCGAAGCCACCTTCGTCGCGCACGTACCAGGACTTCCGGCCGGAAAAATTGTTTTGGTAGTCGAGTCCGGCCTTGAACTGATCGGCCGACTTTTTCGCATCGGTCACCTGCCGGTCATAAGCGGAGTAGAACTGAAGCGTGTCGGTCGGTGTCTTCATCGTCGCCCGGGCCGCAAAGGAAGTGCCGAGTTGTTCTTTATTTCCGGTCTTTCCTGTCACGTCAGCGGTCACTTCATAAGTCCAGCTGCGTTGCAAAGCCACGATCGCTGGATCGGTCGCGCCGGGGGCCCAGGTAGTGGCAACCTTGTCCACGCGTGTGGTGAGCGTGCCATCGGGGCCGTTGACCACGACTGCGCCATCCGCACCCCCACTCAGAGTCCCCTGCAGCACCGTGCCGCTGGCGAGCCTCACGACGAGAGGCGCATCCGTGGTGACGCTGGTCACGTCGGACTGCTTCACTTTTATCTCACCGGCATAGTCGGTTTTGAGCAAAACGACGGACTCGTCGATTTTGACAATTTTCCCCACGAGGTGAGACCCGTTTTTCGTCTCCACTACGTCGGCGCAGACCACCGATGCGACAGTGGCCGCAGCAAGCGCAGCGAAGGAACTTTTGATCAGTCGAGTAAGGTGCATGGTTGGGAGGTAGTCCTTATCGAGCGACTGTCAACCGGAACACCCTTTCGACCGGACCGCGACGGTTCAGCAGTCTCACTGGGCACGGTGCTGGACAATCCCTCGGCGCGCCCCTTTTTTCGTCCGGATGCCCGCACCTGTACAACGTCCTGCGCTTCTCCTCGCCGACCGATGGAAGGATTATCAATTGCTCGATGCGGGCTTCGGCATGAAGCAAGAACGTTGGGGTCCGTACACCTTGGTCCGCCCCGACCCTCAGGTCATTTGGCCGCGGCGAGGCGGAGAAAAGTGGGAAAACTGGGATGGCTATTACCACCGTTCTGAAACCGGCGGAGGCCGCTGGGATTTCCGCCGGCCCTTGCCTGAGTATTGGCAGGTCAAATACGGAACGCTCACGTTCAAGATTCATCCCACCTCGTTCAAACACACCGGCCTCTTTCCCGAGCAAGCGGTGAACTGGGACTGGTTTTCCGAAAAAATCCGCACCGCGCGCCAGGCCGGCCGCGAGATCCAGGTTCTCAACCTTTTTGGATACACCGGCGCCGCCACGTGCGCGGCCGCGGCCGCAGGCGCGAATGTCTGCCATGTCGACGCTGCGGAAGGGATGGTCAAGTGGTGCCGCGAAAACGCCGTGCTTTCCGGCTTGGCCGAGGCGCCGATCCGCTTCATCGCCGACGATTGCCTGAAATTCGTCCGCCGCGAAATCAAACGCGGTCGCCGCTATGACGCGATCATCATGGACCCGCCGACCTACGGCCGCGGCAGCGCGGGCGAGATGTGGCGCTTGGAGGATCACCTCTGGGAACTGTTGCTGGAATGCCGGCGCGTGCTGAGCGACACTCCGCTTTTCTTCCTCATCAACGCCTACACCGCCCGCCTCTCGCCCACCGTGGTGGTGAATTTGCTCAGCGAACTGCTGCACGACGCGCAGGGCACGCTCACCGGGGGTGAAGTGGGTTTGCCAATACAGCAGGATGGAAAAGTCCTGCCCTGCGGGATCTACGGCCGCTGGGAATCCGCCTAGGCACAGAACCGGAAGGCGGACGAAACGAACGCCGCCTTCGCCGCGAAACCGCTAGTGCACCGGCTCGGCGGCCGGCGTTTCAGCTCTGGACGCGCTCGGCATAATCGGAGCCACACCGGGTCCGAGATGCTCGTGGAGGAAAGCCTCGATCCGCTTGAATCCTTCGATCCGGCCTTTTTGAGAAGTGAGTCCGTGGCCTGTGTCGCTGAGGAAAAGTTTTTCGGGTTTATGTCCCGCCTTCTCCAGAGCGGCAATGATCAGCTTGGCCTGCTTGGGCGGCACGACCCGATCATCTTTTCCTTGGATGATAAAAACCGGAGCGGTGATCTTGTCGGCGAAGTTGACCGGTGAAATGGACTGAAGGAAGGCCTGGTCTTCCTTCGGATCGCCGATCTGCTCAACCCAGTATTGATAGGCGAGGCGGTACTCTTCCTCTGTCCTGCCTTTTATGATACTGAGCCAGTCCGAAACGCCCGCGATCGAGATCCCGCAGCAATAAAGCTCGGGGGTTTTGCCCAGCGCAAAGAGCGTGGAATATCCGCCGTAGCTCGTGCCCACGATGGCAATGCGTTTCGGATCCGCGATGCCGTGAGCAATGGCCCATCGCGTGCCGTCTTCGATGTCGTTTTGAATTCCCCGTCCGATTTCGCGCCGGGCCTTTTCGTAAAGTTCGTGCCCGTACCCGATCGATCCGCGGTAGTTCATCTGGAGCACGGCATACCCTCGGTTCGCCAGAAATTGAACCAGCGGATCAAAGTGCCAGACGTCCCGCGCCCACGGTCCGCCATGGGGCAATACGACCAAGGGAAGATTTTTCGGTTTATGCCCCAACGGGAGCGTGAGGTAGCCGTGAATTTTCAATCCATCTCGCGCCTCGTAAGTGATTAAATGCATCGGCGCCAGCTCCTCCGGTTTCAGCCAGGGCATGCGCGCACCGACTTTTCCCAGGGTGTGATGGGCCACGTCGAAAAGGTAATAGCTTCCCGGATCGGTATCCGAAAACGACAGCACCATGATCTTCCCGTCGTCCTTGGTTAAACTGCTGAAAACGTTGACCCGGTCCGGCAGCGCTTGGTCGATCGCGGCTTGGTAGCTGGCAAAATCTTTATCCAGCCACTTCACCCGCGGGCCTTCCGTGAGATAACGAATCCCGACCAATGCCTGTTTCTGTCGAGAAAAGACCAATTGGTACATGGGAATGCCATCCACCGAAGGCATCGCACCCCTCTCGGGATAAATATCGAACTCCGGATCTTCCAGGATAGGCGGCCCGAGATCCTTTTGCCCCGGTTCAATTAAAAAAATCGCCTCCCGTTTTTTCTCCGAAAGCGCGTGGACAAAAATTTTCTTGTTCGAGTGGTCAAAACCCAGAGGTGCGATCGGGCCACGCTCGTCGGACGAGGTGAAGAGCTTTTGCCAGGGTTGGTCCGCCGCGTCGCGATAGATCACGCCAAATTTCTTATCCTCCCAGGTGATACCAAGGCGAACCACGCCGGCGCGATCGGCGGACCAGGAGATGACGTTGCCGGGGTTCTTCACCGCCACCGTGTTGGTCCCAGAGAGTGTATCCACTTCCAGGACGTGCGGATAAAGCACCTTGCTCCCCTCGACTTCGCGATGGTCCAACATCAACACCCGAGCCCGGTCATCGCCGAAACTATGAATGATTTCGCGCGCCATCAAAACTTGTGCGCCAAAGGGGTCCGCCTCTCGGCCGCTGAGAGCTTTCCAATTCCGGCCGTCGCGGTCCACCGCCGAAACCCCGTGCCAGTATAGGTCCCAAACCGTCGTCGTGAAGGCCAGGCGTTTGTCCGTGATCCAGCGGTAGTCACTGATTTCTTTTCGGATCTCCATCCCGACGACTTTCCCCGGTTCGACTCGCGCTATCCGCTTCTTCATCTCGAGGTCGTCAAGGTAAAGCAGCGTGCGGCCCTCCTCCTCGTGAAGGAAAGCGATGTATTCGCCGTCCGGTGACAGGCGGAGTCGAGAGAAAACCGGCGCACGCGCAAAATGCTCCACTGGAATGGGCTCACCCCGCAACGGGAGCAGCCCCATTAAACCCAACATCACCGCCGCGCCTCTGAAAAATTTCATAGTCAAATCGAACCTCCGGCCGACCGAACCATGCTCGCCACCCTAGCGCAATCTGCTTTTCACTTTTCCCCCTCACTTGTTTAGGCTTTCACCACTCATGGCTTCGCTCACCGCTACTTACTATCAGCGCGCTAACGAACTTCTCGCTCGCGCTTGGGAAACCAACGCTCCGGTTATCGCCCAACTCGCTCCGATCATCGGCGCCAGCATCGCCCAAGGCGGCGTGGTCCACACCTTTGGCAGCGGCCACAGCGAGCTGATTTCGCGCGAGATCATCGGTCGCGCCGGCGGCCTGGTCTGCATCACCGGTATCCAAGATCCCACTGCAGGATTCATCGAGAACCTGGTCGGCTACGGCACGAAATTGGTCGAACGCTACGACCGACAATACCAATTGCTCGCCGGCGAAGTGCTGATCGCGATTTCAAACTCGGGGAAAAACGCCTCGCCGATCGAAGTGGCGCTCTACGCCAAACAGAAGGGCTTGACCGTCGTCTCTCTGAGCTGCCTCGCGATGTCCCGCATCACCCCTTCCCAACATCCCAGCGGCAAGCGGCTCTTCGAATGCGCCGACTTTGTGCTCGATAACGGCGGAGTTCCGGGTGACGCGATTGTCGAAGCGAGCGACGGGGTCATGGCGGGACCGACTTCGACCTTTATCGGCTGCTCGGTCTTAAACTGGTTGATGTTGTCCACGGTCGAGTGGCTGAAAACCCAAGGCCACCCCGTCCCGCTGCTCCGGAGCCAAAACCTTCCCGGCGCGATCGAACACAACCGACAGCTCGGACAAAAATACAAGAGCCGCCTGAGCCGCCAGTTGGCCTAGCGGCTCGCTCGGAGGTTCCCACCTGGGTTGAAATCGGAAGCCGAGCGCTCGAGACTGATCTCAAGTTTCACCTTCTTCCCCGCGTGATTTCAATCCGCGAAACCCTCGACGAAAACACCTGGCGCACGCGTCAGCTCGCGCACGAGACCCGCGTTCGCCAGTGGACTGATCCGCACCAGGCGAGGGCGGCGCGGGGAGAGAAACACCCGGTTTACGATTTTCTTTTCGACTACTACGCCTTTCGGCCCAGCTGGTTGAGGCGCTGGCATCCCGGTATCGGCGTGGCCATTACAGGCCCAGCGGCTCGTGAATTCCTGCGCTGGCGCGAATACCGCGAGGGTCCGGCGGGTGTCGCGGTCGCCCCAACCGCGCTTCAGGAGCAGCGCCGCGCCACCGTGCTCTGGCTGCGCGACTTGCTCGTGACCATGCAAGAGCGACCTGCTTTCTTCGGCTGTTTCGGTTTGCACGAATGGGCCATGGTGTATCGAGAATCCTCTGACACGGTGCGGCACGCGTCCTGGCCCCTGCGCTTCCCCGTCGAAGAGATCGCTCAGATCGTGGAGGGACAAACCCTCTGCTGCACCCATTTCGACGCCTTCCGCTTTTTCACCCCGCCCTCGCGGCCGCTCAATCGCTGGCAGCCGACCCGAGAGACGGTTCCCGTCCACGAACAGCGCGGCTGTCTGCACGCCAACATGGACCTCTACAAATGGGCCTCCAAACTCGTCCCTTTCACCCCTAGCGAACTCCTCGCCGATTGTTTTGAACTGGCCCGGGACATCCGAGAGGTCGATATGCGCGCCAGCCCTTACGACCTGAGTGATCTGGGATTCCCTGCCATTCCCATCGAGACCGAAGCGGGCCGCGCCGAGTACGAGCGCCTGCAACGTGTATTCGCCCAGCGAGGACAGCCCTTGCGGGCCCAGCTGATCGAAGTCTGCACTCGGATTCTAGCCGGTTGAGTCGAACCGGGCTGTGGAGTCCAGAATGGTTACACGGAGGACGGAAGAGGTGACCGAGGTCACGGAGTCCGGATACGACTGAATGTCTCCATTCATTTAACCGCTAATGAACGCTCATTGGCGCTAGCTAATTCCAGAAGCTGTGATGAAATATTCAATACAGAGAACGCCACGGGTTGATCAGGCTTCGTGATCTCAGTGCCCCTCTTCCGCCCTCCGTGTAACTTTTCCGAATACAACTCCGCTCGCCGGAAGGCCTCAGCGAATCTCGAACGAGTGTCCGGAGAGAGGGAAGATGGGATGGCCCAGCCGGTCCGAACTGATCTGTTCGAGCTGCAGACTGACCAGCGGATTGTGGGTCAAGAAACGAAGGAAATCGGCCTTGCTGATCAACAGGCAGCGCGAGGTTTCCGTCGCCACCACATCGGAAATGGCCGAACTGTTTTGCAGGATGCTGACCTCGCCAAAATAAGCCCCGGGCTTGAGACGGCCCCGCACGCGGTTATTCCGCTTCACCAGCACACGACCTTCGTACACCACGTAAAACTGCTGCGTGTCCTGACGGTCGACCAGAATCACCTCGCCGTCGTGATAGCTCACGACCGAGGTCAGCTGCGCGAACCGGGCCACGGCCTGAGGGTGCCAGCTGGCGCAAAAGGAGACGCCGCGGAGAAAAGGAACTTTTTGCGCCAGGTCATTGATCAGTGGCGCGCCGAGGGGGCGAAGGACGCGTTGCTCGAACTCGGCCATCGGAATCATCAACGCCACCACCGGGGTCAGTGTCTTGATCAGAGCGTGCTGCCGTTCTGTATCCAATAAAGCATGCGCGCCGAAGATGTCGCCCTCTTGAAGGACAATCGCTTTTTCCGCGCGGCCCGACTTCAGGCGCCGGTACACCACCATTCTCCCGGAAATGATCAGCCCGACCTCGGTGCTCTTGTCGCTGAAGGTGTGAATCGTCTTCCGTCCCTTGAAAAGCTTCAGCTTTGAACGTTCGCGCAGGTCCGCGCGTTCCGCGGCGGCGATCCGGCGAAAAAGCAGGGACTCCGAAAGGGTCCGCGAAACCTGTTCCTCCGTCGCCAGAGTGGCATCGGTCACTCGCCAGCGATTCCAGGAGGTCACCAGTTCCTTCCATTTGGCGACGACATAGGTCCAGAGCGACCGCGTCACCGGGACTCCGATGTAGCCGAGAATCACTGCGATGCCCGCGACCCCAAAAACCGCTCCGACATCGCGCCAATACGCGGCGCTGCCGAAAACTTCCTCCATACTTTGGTTCGCCGCGCGCAAGGCGACAAAGATCACCAGCAAAGTCCAGATCACGCCCCAAGCGAGTCGGGTGACAACGTAAGGGACGGAGACACGGGATAAGCCGAACCGGAGGCGAATGTGCCAACGCTGGTTGAGACTGAAGAGAAAATTCTTCTGCGTATCCAAAACCATACCACGACACAGCGTGGAAAGCATTTGCGAGACACATCCGCTGGCGAAAGGCCGCAGCATCACGATCAAACCAAAAACATGCAGCAGTCCCCAGGTGGGACGATAGTACCAGAGAGCGGCCGCCGTTCCGGCCACTGGAAAGAGACGAGCGCACCAGACTCCGGTCTGGGTCAACCGAGAGGTCATGACCGCGTCGTCCAAGCTGACCCCAAAATAGGGAATGGGACGGAGAAAACGCAGTTCCGGATAATAAATTTCACCGCCCCCCGCTCGAAGCACAGAAGCCGCGATCAGTTGCCCGAGACTCAGCCCCAGGCTCAACAATCCCCATCCGATCAGCAGATCGACAATCGCGGGATTCGGCCACACCCCGGGCATAGGAAAAGGTTTTAGCGCCAAACAGGCCACCGCGGCCGCGACCGAGAAGACCGTCAAGACGATCGGTATCCAAGGACTGAGCGAGACAAACCAACGGCAGGCGCGAACATCCGGTTCGGCTTCGCCCGCGGCCTTCAGCACCCCCGCGTGATAAGCTTTGAGAATCAGCTCATAATATTCACGGAGCGGGAGACAGGTTCGGTTGAGTATCACCGCCCTCAATACGTCAGGCACCGTCGCGGGATTGGCAAAGTTCCTCAGCAAGTTCCACTGCTCGGTCGAGACGGTGATGTACTTGCGACCGGGTACATTTTTCAGCACGAAGACATCGCCCGGCACATCCGCCTTCTGAAGGTCAGGATTGAGCTTGAGGGTCTGCGCGGTGAGAACGAGTTGCTCGTCCATTTTAGAAATGCGTGAAGAGGAAGGAACTCGTCCGCGGAAAAACCGAAAAGTGTGGCGAGGGGTTCAACATCCTCAGGTCGACGCTGGGGCGGCGCCGATCAGATCGGCCACCGTGTCTTGCAGATCTTGAAGTCTGTAGGGCTTCATCAAATACCGCATCCGTGCATTGCCCGGAGCCCAAAGGTCTTCCTCCAGGACGTGTCCGCTGAGGAGGAGAATGGGCAGGTCCGGGTCGATTTTGTGCAAGCGGGCGGAGAGGCCGAGGCCGTCGAGGTTGGGCATGAGGACGTCGGTGATCACGAGCCCGATGTTGGCCCGTTCTTTTTCAAAAATAGCCAGCGCCTTTTGTCCGTCCTCCGATTCGATCAGTTGGTAGCCCGCCTGCTCGAGAGAAAGGCGCGCGATGGAGCGGACCTCCGGTTCGTCGTCGACGAAGAGAATGGTGCCCGGTCGATAGCCGGGCTGTCCCATTTTTAGACGGGGGGCCGTGGCCGCAGGGCCGAAGAGTTTCTTGATGGCAGAGATCATGGTGTGTTATGGACAAGACGCGGTTACACCGAAAGTTGTGGCTGGCATCGTCACCAAAGAGGCAAAATGTGGGTCCGGTTAGGACAAAGCCCCCAGAGCGGGTTTTTTGCCGAATATTTTACTCACTGCGAACCGGTGACGCGCAGTGCGACGAAAGATTTGTCGTCACCCTAATTTGTCGGCTGATCGCCCCTAAATTTTAGAGGAATCGTCGCCCGCCCCTTTTTTGCCCGGCTGTCCACCCCCGTTCGTGGCCTGGCTACGCCCGCCTCCTTGCCGTCCGCTTGCAATCAGCCGCCAATATAACTCATCTCGATTTTTTTTCGGCTGCTCGCTGTCCCCGATGACTCGGCGCGCTCGTCCGAATAGCGGTCTCTCCTGCCGGTCCAAATCCGTCTTAGAAATTCCGCCAACTCCGCCTCCTCGGCGCCAGCCCTGGCCGCGGTGAGCACGTCCCACCCGAGCGAGGTGAACAAACAGGTGTAGAGTTTACCGTCCGCGGAAAGGCGGGCGCGGTTGCAATCTTTGCAAAAGGGTTCGGTGACGGAACTGATCAGCCCGATTTCGCCTTGGCCGTCCCGGTAGCGATAACGCGACGCGACTTCTCCGCGGTAATTCGGGCCGGTCGCATCCAACGGCCACACCGTATCCAGACGTTGGACGATCTCTTTCGCCGGCACCACTTGTTCCCGACCCCAGCCGTTGTGATTACCCACGTCCATGAACTCAATGAACCGCAAAGTCAGCCGACGTTCGCGCGCCCACGCCGCCATCGGCTCGATCTGGCCGTCGTTCACTCCTCGCTGCACCACCATGTTGATCTTGACCGGAAAACCCGCCGTAGTAGCGGCGTCGATACCACGAAGCACCCGCTCTAATTTAAAACCACGCCCGTTCATCCGGCCAAATAGCTCTTCGTCCAGACTATCGAGCGAAACGTTCAACCGATCCAGGCCCGCGGCCTTCAGCCCCGGCGCGAGTTTCTCCAACATCCAGCCATTCGTGGTCAGGGCGACGTCGGGAATGCGCAGCTCCTGTTTGGCAATCCGGATCAGGTCCGGCACGTCGGCCCGCAAGAGCGGCTCGCCGCCGGTGAGCCGCAATTTTTCCACCCCCAAACTCACGAAGGCGCGCAAGATCTTGGTCAGCTCGGGCAGCGACATGAGCTGACTGGCCTTCAGGAAGGGATAGTCTGCTCCAAAGATTTCCGCCGGCATGCAATAGGTGCAACGAAAGTTGCAGCGATCCGTCACCGAGACTCGAAGGTCGCGGAGTGGCCGTTGAAAAAGATCGCGGACATCAGGCATGGCGCAGCGGAAAAGAAGCCCAGATTGCCGCATTTTCCAAGAGAGTCGATCCGATCGATATTCTCTCAACCCCAAGTCGGAGCACCGCCGCGGGGCGGGCGTGAGATTGGATCGCGGTTTTTCTCGATAGACTTAAACGGGGAAGTGGCTGGCCTGCGCGCCGTAACCCGACACCGCCTTCAGACTCGCGCAGCTGATCCAAGAGCTTGCGGCCCGCGCGACCGCCCCGCTATTTCAGCTGAGTCCCATGCGCACTTACGAATGCCCCAGTTGCGGCGCACCGGTGAACTTCGCCTCCGCCGCGACGGTCTTCGCGGTTTGCGAACACTGCCACTCCATGGTCGTGCGGTCGGACCTCAAACTGGAGAGCATCGGCACGATGGCGGAATTGCCGGCCGACCTCAGCCCGCTGCAGGTGGGCACGCGGGGCGAATGGCGCGGCCAGGGATTCGCCTTGCTCGGGCGGGTGCGTCTGGCCTGGGACGAGGGCAGCTGGACGGAGTGGTATTCGAGTTTCAATGACGGACGCCGCGGCTGGTTGGCCGAAACCCAAGGCTTCTTTACGCTTAGTTTTTTAAACGAGACCGAGGCCGCGCCCCATCGCATCCGTGAATTGCAGCCAGGCAGCACGGTCGACTTCGCGCGGCGTCGCTGGCGCGTGGTCGAAGGAAAAACCGTGACCTGTCTGGCCGGTGAAGGTGAACTTCCTTTTGTCGCAAAGCCCGGCACCACCCGTTTCAGCGTCGACCTGGCCGATCCTTCTGGGGAATTCGGCTCGTTGGAGGAGGCCGACGGACAGATCGCCTTTTACGAGGGAAACTACGCCCAATTCGCCGAACTCAAGTTCACTCAGCTGCGACCCGTTCCCGGCTGGTCCGATTCCGCGGTGCCCTCCGCCCGTCCACAAAGCAAGACGTTGTCCTGCCCGAATTGTGGAGGCCCGGTCAACCTGCGGGCACCTGGTCTCTCCATGACCGTGGTCTGCGGCTCCTGCCAAACCATCCTCGATGCCGCGCAACCGGAGGTGCAGATCGTGCAGGTCGCCCAGGCCAAGCTGAACGAACTGGCTCCGGTATTGCCTTTGGGAATACGCGGCCAGTTCGACGGCAATCCGTTCGAGATCGTCGGCTACGTCGTCCGCCAGGATGCGTATTCGCAGTGGTCAGAGTACCTGCTCTTCAACCCCTGGCATGGCTTCCTCTGGTTGGTCAACTACCGTGGTCACTGGAGTCTGATCTCGCGCCTGCTCACGCCTCCCCGGGCGGGCGGCAAAGTTGTGCAGTTCGAAGGACAATCCTACCTCCTCTTCGCCGAAAGCGAGACCACGGTTCGAGGCGTGCTGGGCGAGTTTTATTGGCGAGTCTCGCGCGGAGAAGCGTCGAAGGTCTGCGACTTCGTGGCGCCTCCGAAAATCATTTCGCGCGAGACCTATCCCGGCCTGAACGAAGAAACCTGGTCCGCCGGCGAGTACCGCACGCCCAAGGAAATCGAGCAGGCGTTCGCCTTGAAGGAACGCCTGCCCGCAGCCGAAGGACCCTACCTCAACGAACCCAATCCCTACCGTGATGCGTGGATGCGCATTCGCGGCTGGGCTCTGATCGCGGTGGCTTTGCTCTGCTTCATCCAATGCTGCTCATTTGTCGTTCAGCGCCCAAAAACCGTCTTCACCGGGGATTTCGTTCATCACCCCGGCGGCCCGGAAGCAGCGGAGTTCACCACGCCCACCTTCCACCTCGACCGCACCTCCCAGCCAGTCTTCATCGAAGCCCACGCCCCGGTGAGCAATAGCTGGATCGATCTCGATTTCGAACTGGTCGACGCCGTCACGGGAGAAACCCGGCCCCTCGAGGTCGAGGTCTCGTACTACTACGGGCGCGATTCGGACGGCGACTGGACGGAAGGCGGCCGTACTAATTCCACCGATACACCGAGTGTGCCCAGGGGCGATTACTTCCTGCGCATCTCCTCGTCGAGCGACCCCGCGGTTTACGACCTGCCCTACTCGGTCGCGGTGCGTTCCGGCGGCGTGTTCTGGTCCAATTTTTTTCTCTCCCTCGCCGCCCTCCTGATTTATCCTGCTTGGGTCCTCTGGCGGCGCGTTGCTTTCGAACGGTGGCGGTGGAGTGAAAGCGATTTTCAACCTTTCGCTCGTTTCACCTCGACGGGCAACAACGACGACGAATGAGCATGCACGCGTTCCTCCGCTTCGTTTATCTTCTGCTCGCGATGGCGAGCTGCACCTATCTCGCCACCGCCAATCTGCGCGGTTGGAGCGCCTTTCAACCTTTCCTGCCCAAGTCCTCCCTGGTCCACGGCGCGCCCGTGCGCCATAAATAACTCCGTCCATGAACTGGTGGTCCTTGCTCTACTCCTGCATCTACGCCCTCGCTGGTCTGGTCATTTTCTGCACCGGCTTCCTCATCATCGATCTCATCACGCCCTATAATCTCTGGCAGGAACTGGTGGAGAAACGAAACACCGCCCTCGCCTTTGTGGTCGGGATGGTCGCCTTGGGCATCTGCCTGATCATCGCCGCCGCGATTCACGGTTGAGCGATGTCCGAACGCAGCATCAAGCTCCTGCTCCTGGTCTCGGTCTTCGCCGTCGCGACCTGCGGCCTGATCTACGAACTGATCTGCGGGACGCTTGCCAGCTATTTGTTGGGCGACTCGGTCACGCAGTTTTCCACCGTGATCGGGGTCTACCTCTTTGCCATGGGCATCGGGTCGTTCCTTTCGCGTTTCGTCCAGCGCGATGTATTGGGTCTATTCATACGAATTGAATACCTGATTGGCCTGGTCGGCGGCAGCACCGCCGCCCTGCTCTTTCTGCTTTTCGCTCAAGTCGACTCCTTCCGCGTCCCCCTCTACAGCCTGATCGTAATCATCGGCACGATGGTGGGTCTCGAGATTCCTCTCATGCTGCGCATTCTCAAGGGGCGCCTGGAGTTCAAGGAACTGGTCTCGAAGGTATTCACTTTCGACTACATCGGCGCCCTCGCCGCGTCGCTCCTTTTTCCGCTCATCCTCGTGCCCCACCTCGGGCTGGTCCGCTCGGGTTTTCTTTTTGGCATGATCAATGCCGCAGTCGGGCTGGTGGCGGTCGAGGTTCTGCGCAGTGAACTCCCCGGGGTGCGAACCTTGCGAGCCGGCGGCTGGTCCACCCTCGCCTTGCTCGCCGCGGGTTTTGTCGCGTCCGATCGGATACTGGCTTGGTCGGAGAAAGCCAACTACGTCGACAACGTGATCTACGCCCACTCGTCGCCCTATCAACGCGTGGTTTTAACCCGTTCGACCGACGATCTGCGCCTTTATTTAAACGGGAATCTCCAGTTCAGCTCACGCGACGAATACCGCTACCACGAGGCCCTGGTCCACGCCGGGTTGGCGCGTCTGCCCCAAGCTCGAAACGTCCTGATCCTCGGCGGCGGGGACGGCTTGGCGGCGCGGGAAGTGCTGCGGTATCCACAAATGGAGCACGTCACCTTGGTCGATCTCGATTCGTCGGTCACCGGGCTCTTCTCGCGCCAGGAAAACCTGGTGGAGTTGAACGGCCACGCCCTCTCTTCACCGAAGCTGCGTTTGATCAACGCCGACGCCTTCACCTGGCTCCGTGAGCATCGTGAATCGTTCGACTTCATCATCGCGGACTTTCCCGACCCGTCGAATTTTAGCGTGGGTAAACTCTACACCACGGCGTTTTTTGAACTCGCTCGGTCTGCTCTCGCGCGGGACGGTGCGATGGTCGTGCAATGCACCTCGCCCTTTGTCGCGCGACGCTCCTTCTGGTGCGTCGACGCGACCTTGCACGCGGTCGGCTTTCAGACCGAGCCCTATCACCTCTACGTTCCTTCGTTCGGCGAATGGGGCTTCATTCTCGCCTCGCCCCAACGCCTTCCGGTTCTGTGGAATTTGCCGCCCGGGTTGCGGTACTTGACCGCCGAATCGGCCCACCTGCTCTTCGAATTTCCGCCCGACATGGCTTGGGTCCAGACAGAGGTCAACCGCCTGAACAATCAGGCCCTGGTCCGCTACTTCGAGGAGGAATGGGCACACTACGTCCACTGACATGCTGACACGCCGCCAATTTCTCGCCGGCTCGTGTGCGCTCGCCGGCCTGAGCGGATTGCCGGCCTGCTCGCGGCGAAGCGGCAGCGGCGGTGCCGCGCGAACGTTTTCCGGTGGGATCGTCGGCGCTGCTTCGGCGGTGGGCCACCGACTGCGCGACGGCAAATTCCCTCCTCCAAGTGAAACCATCGAGGTCGAGGCCGTGGTCTTGGGCGGTGGAATTGCCGGGCTGGCGGCCGGGCGACAACTGCAGCGCCGAGGGATGCGCGACTTTCTGCTCTTGGAACTCGAAGACGAGATCGGCGGCAACGCCCGAGGAGGAAAGAATGCCGTCTCAGCTTATCCCTGGGGCGCGCATTACCTGCCGCTCCCGAGCGAGGAGTCGACCGAAGTCACTGCCTTGCTGGAAGAGTTGCAGTTGATCACTGGATACAATTCTGAGGGCGCTCCTCTCTACGACGAATACGCGCTCTGCGCTGATCCGATGGAGCGGCTCTTCGTCAACGGCCGCTGGCAGGAAGGGCTGATCCCTCGGCTCGACGTCGCCCCTCGCGACCGAACAGAGATCGACGCCTTTCTCGCACAGATGGAAATTTTCCGCAAAGCACGAGGCGCGGACGGACGAAGGGCCTTCGCCATCCCAGTGGACCGCAGCTCGCGCGACCCCGAATTCCTGCGTTTGGACCAGATGACGATAGCCGCGTATCTCGACGCGCAAGGCTGGAAAACCGAACCGCTTCGCTGGTACGTCGACTACTGCTGCCGCGACGATTACGGGGCCGGCTTCGACCAGATTTCCGCCTGGGCCGGTATCCACTATTTCGCTTCACGCAATGCCCGCGCCGGCAACGCCTCGGCCGGCGCCGTGCTCACCTGGCCCGAGGGCAACCGTTGGCTCGCCCATAAACTGAGCGAACCGCTGCGCCGCCAAATCCGCTCCCGGGCCTTGGTCTGGAAAATCGAAACCCAGGAAAACACCGGCGTGGTCGTCAACTACCTCGATCTGGCTCGCGAGATCACCGTCCGGGTCAAAGCCCGTGGCGCGATCTGCGCGCTACCCCGGTTTGTAGCGAACCGGTTGATACAGGGCGCCTCCCAGAGCGGACCTAAGCCCGACCTGGTCTACTCGCCCTGGTTGGTGGCCAACCTGACGCTCTCCGCTTTGCCGGGCGGAGGCGGAGAAGCGCTGGCCTGGGACAATGTTTTTCGGCAGGGTCGCTCCTTGGGCTACGTGGTGGCGACTCACCAGGGCCTGACAAGCCACCCGCGCGAAACCGTGATCACCTACTACCAACCGTTGGACGACGGAGCGCCCGCAGCCGCGAGACAAGCCGCGCTCGACCGATCGTACGAGTCGTGGTGCGACCAGATTCTGGGCGAGCTCAGCCGGGCACATCCCAAACTGGTTGATCTGGTCACGCACCTCGACGTCTGGCTCTGGGGCCACGCCATGATCCGACCCACGCCGGGCTTCATCTGGGGCGAGGCTCGGTCGCGCCTACAAACCCCCGTCGGAAACATCGTGTTCGCCCATTCCGACATGAGCGGCATTTCCATTTTTGAAGAGGCCTACACTCGTGGCACCCACGCGGCCGATGTAGTGGCCAAAAAACTACACAGCCAAGTATCGTCATGAACCCTCCGCTCGGTCAGCATTCGCTCTTCGATTTTTATGGCTGTGACGCAGCTCGGCTGGCCACCACAGAAGAGCTCCGAGCCGCCTTGCTCGCCGCGGTGCGCAATGCGGGCGGCACGATTGTGACCAACACCTTTCACACCTTCAGTCCACAAGGAGTGAGCGGGGTCGTGGTGATTGCGGAATCGCACGTGACGATTCATACTTGGCCAGAGCACCGCTACGCCGCAGTTGACGTATTCTCCTGCGGGGTTTCGTTGGACCACGGCCGCATCCGAGACGAAACTCAACTCGCCTTGTCCGCGGCCTCCGTCGATCAGCGCGTGTTCGCGCGCGGAGCCAACGTCCCTGCCACCGTTTCACCGCCCTCCTCGTCCCATTGAAATGCTCACACCGCCCGAAGCCGAACAGGTGATCCGCGAGAATCTCTCCCTCCTTCCGAGTGAGGATTGTCCGCTCTCGCAGGCGCTGGGACGCATTCTGCGGGCGCCCATCGCGGCGGATCGCGACATGCCGCCTTTCGATCGTGTCACCATGGATGGATACGCCCTCCGCTCGGAAGCGTTAACGGCAGGGGTGAGATCCTTTCAGGTCAGTGGCATGCAAGCCGCGGGTATGATGCCGCTCACGCTGGAGCAGGAGGACGGCGCAATCGAGATCGCGACCGGCGCGACCCTGCCGAAGGGGGCCGACTGCGTGGTGCCATATGAGGAAGTTCAGCGCGAGGGCACGACCGTGCGCATTGCGTCGACGGCCGCGATCACCAGCGGAGCCAACGTTCACCGCCGAGCGTCCGATCACGTCGCCGGCTCTCCGTTGATTCCCTCGGGCACGGTTCTTTCCGGACGCGAAATCGCGGTGGCCGCGGCCTGCGGTGCCGCCACCGTGCGAGTGACGATGATTCCGCGTATTGCCGTGGTCGCTACCGGCGACGAGTTGGCCGAAGTCGAGGCAGTCAGCATCGCACCCCATCAAATTCGCCGCTCCAACGATCGAGCTTTGGAGGCGGGACTGCAGGCGGCGGGCTATTCTCGAGTGGAACGGTTTCACGTTCGCGACGTGCGGCCCGAAATCGTCAACGCTCTGCAGCGGATCATGACGGAATTCGACGTGCTGATCCTGACCGGCGGAATCTCAAAAGGGAAATTCGACTATCTTCCCGGTGTGCTCAGCCAGTTGAGTGTGGCGAAAAAATTCCAAGGCGTGGCCCAACGCCCGGGCAAGCCCTTCTGGTTCGGTATCACCTCCAAGAATACGCCGGTCTTCGCGCTGCCAGGGAATCCGGTTTCCACCTACACCTGTTTTTGCCGCTACGTCCTTCCCGCGTTGGCTCAAATGAGCGGCGCGATCGCGAAGGAGCCGGAGTACGCGGTCTTGGCCGAAGCCGTCGTTTTCAAACCCAAGCTGGCCTGTCTGCTTCCCGTGGCAGTGAAAACCAGACCCGATGGAGTCTGCCACGCCCAACCGTTGGCCACCAATACCTCTGGCGATTTAGCCGGCCTGCTCGGCACCACCGGATTTGTCGAGCTGCCCCCAGGCGACACCACCTTTCCCAAGGGGACGGTTGCACGCTATTGGGCGTGGCGGTGAGGTGCCGCGACGGAGGAGTTGAGCCGGTTAAAAAACGCTCTACGGTTTTTCCCATGCTGTCTCACCTCAACGCGCAAAATCAGCCGGTCATGGTCAACGTTGGCGAAAAAACCGTGACCCACCGGCGCGCGCACGCCATGGCGACAGTGTGGTTGCCCCCGGTGTTGGCGGCGTTGATCGTGAACGACGAGATCAACGGGAAAAAGGGTCCGATCTTTCAAACCGCACGTCTGGCCGGAGTGATGGGCGCAAAAAAAACCAGCGACCTCATTCCTCTCTGCCATCCGTTGCCGATGGAAGACTGCCAGATCGAAATTCAGCCGGAAGCGCCCGATGTGACCGGTGCAGTGGAGGTGAAGATCCATTGCCGGGTCAGCGTTCACGCCAAGACCGGCGTCGAGATGGAAGCGCTGACCGGCGCCTCGGTCGCCGCGCTCACTCTCTACGACATGGGCAAGGCGGTGACCAAGGACATCGTGATCAAAGAGCTTCGCCTGGTGGAAAAAACCGGCGGGAAGAGCGATTATCACGCTTCGTAGTGATGCCAAAACTACAAATCACCTATTACGCCGTGCTGCGCGAACAGCGCGGACTCTCGTCCGAGGAAGTGACGACTGCGGCGCGCACCGGGCGCGAGCTTTACGCGGAGCTGGCCGCTCGTCACCAATTCTCCCTTCCCGTCGATCGTCTGCGGCTCGCGATCGGCGGAGAATTCGCCTCCTGGGAAACCCCCCTCGCTGACGGCGCCAAACTCGTATTGATCCCGCCGGTAGCAGGCGGTTGACGACCCCGACAAGGCGAACCTGAGATAGCCAAACTTCCTCGGACTGATGAACTCTCGCACCCTCCCACCTTCGCCTTTTCCAACGTATCGATGAGCTTTCGACTCTCATCTGACGCCCTCGATCCGATCGCGCTCAAAGCTTCTTTAGCCAATCTGAAGGCAGGAGCGTGTGTGACGTTCGAAGGGTGGGTTCGCAATCGAAACGAAGGGCAGGCCGTGAGCTCGCTCGAATACGAAGCGTATCCGGAGCTGGCGGAAAAAGAAGCGTCGCGGATCTTAGGCGAGGCGCGGGTGAAATTCGATCTGCTCGACGCCGTGGCCGTTCACCGCGTCGGGCAACTCCAACTCGGAGAGATGGCCGTGTGGGTGGGAGTGACCGCCGAACACCGCGACGCCGCGTTTGCCGCCTGTCGTTATATCATCGACGAAACCAAAGCCCGGGTTCCGATCTGGAAAAAAGAACACTACATCACCGGTCAGAGCCAATGGATCAACTGCGCGACTCGCGGCGACTTCGCCGCGGAAGGCAGAAATAATTAGTCAGAAACACTCACTCACGCCACTCGGATGAGTGGGCGTAGTGTCCTTTCGGTTTATTTCGTATCCATCATTCCACTTCATCCGGTCGCATCGGCGCATCCATCGGTGACGCGACATTGAGGCGGATCGATTCGAGGTTTTCCCGGACCAAGTCGCCCATGGATTCGCAACGAAGGTATTCCGGGCGACCATAGTGTTCGGCCAGACTCTCGCGCAGTTCGATCACGTGATCGCGCGGCGCCAAGGTATCGTTCGACATCGCGCCAAGGAGCATCTCGAGGCGCTCCTCGATAATGGCTTTGCGCTGCAGGATGAGGACCTGCTCTTCGCGTTGATACTGTCGGGCGGTTTCAACCCGGAGGTGTTTGATGCAAAACAGGGCCAGCGGTTGATTGTCTTTAAAGAACTGCGGGCGATAAAGGTTCATCCGCCCCTCGTACGACTGCTGATCGAAATCCATGGACCGGATACGAATTTGGGCCCCTTCGAAATCCGGGGTGATCACGACGACGAAATTGTAACTCCGCATATCTCCGAGCAGCCGGACAAAGCAGCGCTCGTTAAATTTCACCAGTTCCTTGGCCAGCCGAATCGGCTTGATCTCGTCGCTGTAGAGCCAGCGCTCGATAAACACGTCGCCGGGAATTCCCGCAATGTGCTCTTCGACCAATGTGTCCCCGCAGGTCAGATAATGTAGCCGATTCGGCGAAAGCAGATGCTCCAGCTCCAACCCATAAACGCGGGAAGCGTCGCCGCGTTTGACGTAAAAATGATCGGGGTTGTCGTTGTACGCATTGACAATCCGGATACGGAAAGGCGCCGAGTTCCCGAAGGCGCAAAAATCGATTCGGTCGACATAGAGGTGCTGCATGACCGACAGATCGCCGTCGACCCGCAGCAGCGCGTAAATGCGTTTTAAGTCGTCGTGCAGCGAATCGAGTTCGAGGCGGTCGTACACCACCGTTTCCCAAAGCGTGGGCTTTCCTTTCGCATCCTGGAGCGGAGCCGACTCGGTGAAGCGCCGCAGCCGTTCGTAGGTCACCGGAATATCTCGGTCGCGACGATAACGGCGCAAATAGGTGCGGAGCCCCGTACTGATCGGGAAGCTGGTTTTTTTTTGCTGAGTGCGTCGTGAGGACCGATTAGGGCCAGAGGATCCCATGTCCGGCAGGGTGCCTTTCCCGCCGAAATCTGGCAACGACCGAGACAAACAACTTTAGCCTCTAACCGGTTGGACCAAGATTTGAAAAAAATGGCTAAATCACAGTCCCATCCCGCTTTCGACTCGTGTCGATCCCAGGAAGATTTACCTATTATCCTCCGATGCTGTTCTGGGCCTCCACCGCTACCGACAAACTTTCCAAGGTGCCTCCCATGTTTTGGGTCAAGGTCGTGGCCGCCATCGCGGGCTTCGTGATCGCGATCCTCGTGTTACGTAAGCTGATGGAGGCCAACAAGGTGCTGGTAATCGCGATCAGCGTGGTAGGGTTTTCGATTCTTTGGTTTCAATGGATCTATGAGCGAAATGAGCCTGCGTTCATGACTCCCATAATTGATCCTTTGGCACAATTTTTCCCGACAAAGGGTGCGTACGACAACAAACAGCAGCAAGATCCAGGTCGGCCCGGGGGCAAAAAAGACAAGCCAGGGACGCCCAAACACTAGCGGTCCGTGTCTGTAAGGCGAAGCGCCCTTCGGCTTCGAAAGCCCCCGCCACAGTTTTGCGATCACTGTACCTACGCGCACGCGCGAGGAAGGGGTCGTCTTTTGAAGTGGTTTTTCGGAGGCGTTTGTGACTAGGTACGGCCCGTTTATGCCTAAAGACCACTCTGATATCGGACTCATCGGCCTGGCGGTGATGGGTCAAAATCTCGCGCTCAACATCGCCGACCACGGTTTTCAAATCTCGGTCTTCAATCGTACCACGGCCACGACCGAGAAGTTTGTCGCCGAGAATCCAAATACTCCGGGCGGCGTCGTCCTGACGAAGACGCTCGAAGAATTCGTTCACTCTCTCGCCAAGCCGCGCAAGATCGTGATCCTCGTCAAAGCGGGAGGTCCGACGGACGCGGTGATCGACGGCCTCACTCCCTTGCTCGAGCCAGGTGACATCGTGATCGATGGTGGAAACGCGCTCTGGACCGACACGATTCGCCGCGAAAAAGCACTCAAAGAAAAAGGCTTTCGCTTCGTCGGTAGCGGCGTCTCCGGCGGTGAAGAAGGCGCTCGTTTCGGTCCATCCCTCATGCCCGGCGGCGACTTCTCCTCCTGGGAAGAATTGAAGCCGATCTGGGAAGCAATCGCGGCGAAGGTCGATCCGAAAACCGGCAAACCGATCATGGGCGCCACTCCCGGTCACCCCGTCGCCGGCGGCGTGCCGTGCACCACCTACATCGGTGAAAATGGCGCCGGTCACTACGTCAAGATGGTCCACAACGGCATCGAGTATGGCGACATGCAGATGATCTGTGAGGCCTACGCGTTGATGAAGGGCCTACTCAATCTCAAGCCCGCGGAGATGGGCGATATCTTTACCGAGTGGAACAAGGGCATCCTCGATAGCTTTTTGATCGAGATCACCGCCGATATTCTGAAGCAGAAAGACCCTGTATCCAGAAAACCATTCGTCGACGTGGTCCTCGACACCGCTGGCCAAAAAGGCACCGGCAAGTGGACTTCGACCAATGCACTCGACATGGGTGTGCCTGCTCCGACCGTGGCCGAGGCGGTTTTCGCCCGCTGCATTTCCGCGATCAAGGAAGAGCGCGTCGCCGCCTCGAAGATCCTCAAAGGTCCGGGTAAAAAATACCGCGGAGCGAAGGGCGCCTTGATCAAGGCGATTCACGATGCGCTCTATTGCTCGAAGATCTGCTCCTACGCGCAAGGGTTCCAGCTGATGCGCGCGGCACAGCAGGAATACAAATGGAAGCTGAACTTCGGCGAAATCGCGCAGATCTGGCGCGGGGGTTGTATCATTCGCGCGGCTTTCCTCCAGAAGATCACCGAGGCCTACGCGCGCGATCCCGAGTTGGCCAATCTCCTCCTCGACCCGTATTTCAACAAGACGGTGAAGAGCGCGCAGGAAAACTGGCGTAAGGTCATCGCCCTGGCCGCCCAATGCGGGATCCCAGTGCCGACCTTCAGCTCTGCCCTCGCCTACTACGACAGCTATCGCTCGGCGCGTCTTCCGGCGAATCTTCTTCAGGCCCAACGCGACTACTTCGGTGCCCACACCTACGAGCGCGTCGACCAGCCGCGTGGAAAGTTCTTCCACTTGGACTGGCCGGAGAAAACCCGCCCGCAGTTGGACGTCTAACCGGCGCCGCGATTTCAGCCGCACCGCCTGATCTTTTCGGCCGGACCCGCGGGTCCGGCCTTTTTCTTGCCTCCGAAGTCGAATGCCGCAGAGCGGCGCGTATCCGCTATTCTAGTACGAACCTAGGCCGAGGTCGTTTCGGCATCACCGTTCTGGCGCGGAAAACTCGACGCTCTTGCCCAAAACCGCGGGCAACGTTTCCACCGTTGTTTGCCCGGACGGCCAGCGAATCCGCACTTTTTTCGGTGGATTCCCCTCTTTGTATCCAAAAAAGCATGTGGCACTCGACTGGCTATAATAACCAGAGCCGGCATAAATTTCGCTGGTCTGAGTCAAACCGTCGGCCGTCTCCACCATCACTCTGGCCCCAATCGCGGTGGGATTTCCCGGAGCGCCGCGTAGCCAGACGCGCAGGAAATGGCGACCGGCCACGCCGGTATTCCGATAAGCCAACGTGGTTTGGTTGTTTCGAGTGATTAAGAAGTCCGGCCACCCATCTTGGTCCACATCCAACACCACCAGGGCTTTTGCATCACCCGTCACCACCAGATTGCTTTCGGAGGGAGGCACGGGGACGAACTGCCCTCGCCCATTTCCGCGAAGGAGCTGACTAACCCCGCCATCGAAGCGACCGATCGAAGGAATGGGCGCGTAGGAGTTCTGCACCAGATAAAGGTCCGCCAAGCCGTCGCCGTCAAAATCACCCGCGACCAACCCGTCGATCGGCGCGATCTGCGCGATGCGGGGCAGCGGTTCGAAGTGAAAAGTGCCATCCGGCTGGCTGAGAAATACGCCGCTGTTGAACTGCGTCGCGGCGAAGCGCTGGGCGGCGGCCAATTTCTTTTCCCCCACAATCTCGGCCAGGGTGGCTTTGGCGTAGTCATCCGTTTTTGGATACCGTTTTAAGACCGAACGCATGACCGCTCCCAACACCTTGCGGCTGCGGAGCGGCACGATTCGGTCTCCGTCGAAGGTCGCCTCGATCATTTCCGGACCACCCCCGGTTTCGCTGAAATCCCCATAATAAGCCAACGCCGGGTGCTGGGCGTTCGCCTGATAACGTGTATTCAGACCTAAATTACCCACCACGTAGTCAGGTCGCCCGTCGTTGTTGAAATCCGCCGCCGCAATTCCACTCCACCAACCCGTACCAGCGGCGGCAAAGCCGGCTTTCTCTGTCCAGTCTTCAAACCTTTTTCCGCCGTTGTTGTGAAGATAGGTCACCTTGCCCCAATCGAGAGTCAGCACGAGATCGACCCAGCCGTCTCCATCGACATCGGTCCAGAGTGCGCCCGTCACCATGCCCACCTCTCGCAGCATCGGCGCGACGGCGTCGGTCACATCTTCAAAACGACCGCCTCGGTTGACCAGGAGCGCGCTGCGGGGCGTCAAAGGGTATTCGCCGGGCAGTAAGCGCGCGCCGAGAAAGAGATCCAGGCGGCCGTCGTGATCGAAATCTGCCGTGGCTGCGGCACCGACGCTGAAGGCCAGCGGCGGCAGCGTGTCTGGGGGCGCGGCAGAGAGACCCGTCCCTCGGTTGATCAGAAGCTGCGGTTGATAATCCGGCGTTCCATCTGGCACCGCCGCTCCGCCTCGCGTCACCAGAATGTCACTACGACCATCGCCGTCCGCATCGAAAATCAAAATCGGCCCGTCGTTCACCGTCCCCGCCGACGAGAACAAGGGAACGGGTTGGCTATACTGTCCTGGATTGGTTTGAATCAGCAGCCGCGCCACGTCCCGCGTCGTTCCACCTAAAACCACGTCGTCGCCATTGCCGGTCAGATCACCCACCGCGAGAGCCGGTCCGGCGCGGTTGTGGCGAAGCGAAAGCGCGCGTTGCTGCGCGATCTCGTCGACCAAATCCTCGCGTGAAGTGAGTTTGAGATTCGCCGTGGCCCCGACCTCGACAAATTGCCCGGAGTTACTTCGCTCTCCTGCGCGCTTGGCCGGCGCAAGAGCGGGTGGAGGCGTTGTCGGCTCGGTGATCGTGAGGTGGCGGTCCACCCCGACATCTTGAAAACTCTGACTGATCCCGCTCGGCCAAAGAACGGTCAGGCGGCGAATGACGGTATCCGCCCCGAGCCCAAAGTGCACCACCGGCTCCGAGGTGGAAAGGTATCCGCGGGCCAAAACCAGAGGACGAACCTGGATGCCTGAATCGGTTTCGATGCGCACCAGGGCACCAATGCCAAAGCGATTGGAAACGGTTCCGCGGAGTGCGATGATCACCCGGTGCCCAGTATCGCTGTCGTTGCGTAGGACGGTCACTCCGCCCTCGTAGTTGGCGACCACCAAATCCAAGTCGGAGTCTCCGTCGAGATCTCCAAAGGCCGCACCAAAACTGACCCCTTTTTGGTCCAGGCCCCAGGCGCGGCTGACGTTTTCAAACTTGAGGTCGCCGAGATTGCGATAGGCCAGGTTCGGTTCGGCGAGGACGGGGCTGTTGCGCAAAAGTCGGACGCGTTCGGTCGCGCTCTCCGCCGTCATCATCCGCGCGAGCAGATCGGCGTTGGTCTCCTCGCGCACCATGCCGTTGGTGACGTACAGGTCGAGTCGCCCGTCGTTGTCGAGATCCTCGAAGCGGGGGGCCCAGGTCCAATCCGTCGCGGCGATGCCGCCGAGCGCGGCGGCTTCTTGCACCACGCCGGTGTTGGTGTTGAGGAAAAGTGCGTTCCACTGAGACTGCTGAGCCACGCCGTCGCTATCGGTCGTGGTGCGCTCTCGCTCGTTCGCCATCGTGCGCATATCCTTTTCATGGGAGGTCACGGCCATATCGGCGACAAACAGATCGACCAGCCCGTCGTTGTTCACATCGCCCACATCCGCGCCCATCGAGGAGTGCGGCGTGTGCGATACGACTGTATCCAAAGTATTGGTGAAGGTGCCGTCTCCATTGTTGTGATACAACGTGTCCGGCGCGGCAAAATCGTTGGCCACGTAGAGATCGGGCCAGCCATCGTTGTCGTAATCCCACCAGGTGGCAGAGTGGCCTTGAGTCTCGCCCGAGATTCCGGCGCGGTCAGTCACGTTGGTGAACGTGCCGTTTCGATTGTTGTGAAAAAGATAATCACGCTGACCGTTGGGGTGGGCGGTGGCGTCGAGCAGATTGGTCTGAATATAAACGTCGAGAAAACCGTCTCGATCGTAATCACAGAACGCCGCCATCCCGCAGGCATCCACCACATCGAGTCCGTAGGCGTGCGCCATCTCGGCAAAGGTGCCGTTGCCTTGATTGATATAAAGCAGATTGGGCGCGCCGAATCGGCAAACATACAAGTCGAGCAGACCGTCGTTGTTCACGTCGGCAAAGGCCGCTCCCTGTTTCCACGCGTCAACTGGGCCGGCCACCCCCGCTTTCTCTGTCACGTCTTCGAATTTCCAGTTTCCGAGATTTCTGAAGAGGCGATTTTTTCCCGTCTTGCTCACGACGAATAAATCGGGCCGACCGTCCCCATCGTAGTCGCCGATGGCCACGCCGGTTCCGATCGCTCCCACCGTGAACTCGAGGTACTTCTCGTTCCACATCTTCGGATCGTCGTATTTATTTTCCGTCACAATCCCAGTGTCAGCTGGAGCGAGCGCGGCAAACATCGTGGCGCCGCGCGGGCCCGAGCGAGGAGCAAAGTCCCGTTCCTCCAGCCCGGGTTGCGGAGCGGCAAATCCCCAGGAGGAAAGAGCCAAGGCGGCCACGAAAACACCGCCATGAATCGACTGAAGCCAGGCGCTGCGAGCGCGCGCGCAAGGCGTGGGGAACAGGGCTGCACGCATGAGCCCATGACAATGGTTAACCGCCATTCCGAGAGTCAAGAATACGAGCGCCCCCAGCGGTTCACACGTCCTCCGAGGAATCTGCACTTTCCATGTCGCGGCGATTCTTCTCTCATCGCCGCGTGTCTTCCCCTCCTCCGGCACCCCCACTGAAGTCCGCGACCGCAAGGCGCTCCCCGGCTGCTTGGTTATGGGTGATCGTCGTGCTCTTTGCCGCGGTTTTTGTTGTAAGGAACGAGCGGATACGGGCGAAGCGCGTGGCCTACGTCTCAAATCTGGCCGAATGGTCAGTCGACGATCCGGTGGTCGACTCGAGTTCGCCTACCGGTTACGCGGGCGGCCTGCGGCGATTGATCGTCCCGAATCACAGCAATGAGAGTTACCAGTGGCTCGCGCAAACCCAGCAAATGGCCGCGCGCGGCGAGTGGCGGGTGCGCCGAGTCGACTACGAAAACGCGCCGAACGGCCGCGAGGTCCATGCTCCTTCGCCCTACCCCTGGTGGCTGGGAATCGTCGCCTGGGTCGACCATGCGATTTCTCATCGTCCCTTGGGCCAAAGTGTCGAGCAAGCTGCAGTCCTGGCCGACCCTTGTCTCCATCTTCTCCTCTTACTCGGCGGGAGTGCCTTGGCGGCCTGGCGATTCGGAGGCACGGCCGCAACGCTGACGGCGATCGGCGTCGCCACCTTATTTCCATTCTCCGCCAACTTCGTTTCCGGAATGCCGCGCTCCCAAAGTCTGTCGCTCTCACTCGCACTGCTTGCGACGTTGGGGCTGCTCGCCGGTTTCAAAACCAGCGCCCGTCCGCCTCTCACGTCCCAAACTACCCCGCCGGAAAAACCGCGAGCGAATCCGAAAGCGGCTCGAAACTGGTTCGTCTTGGCCGGTCTTCTCTCCGGATGCGCGCTCTGGATCAGCCTTCCGCAAGAGCTGCCGGTGTTAGTCGGAACCGTTTTCGGAGCCCTTGTCGCCGCTGGCCTCACTCGGATCAGTGATGAAGCTCGGGCCGAGTTGATCCCGCCCTGGCGCGCGTGGGCTTGGGCGGGAGCGGGCGTCAGCCTCGTCGGCTATTTGCTCGAGTATTTTCCCGGTCCACTGACGCCTCGGCTGGAGGTGAACCATCCGTTTTACGCGCTCGCCTGGGTCGGGGCCGGCGAAGTGCTCGCTCAATCGGTTCCCTGGATCCAGGGTGCGAAAGCACGGTGGACCGTGCGCAACAGCGTCGGGTTGGTACTCGGCCTTCTCGCGGTGGGTTTGTTGCCTCTTGAGCTTCATCGGCACGGCACCGACTTGCTCGCGCAGGAAGGGCCAAACGCCGCTCGGCTGAGCATGCTCCAGGGTGCGACTTGGCCGAGTGTCACCACGTGGTGGTTACACGAAGGAGCCTCGTGGGTCACGCTTGCCACCCTCTTGCCGCTCTCGCTCGCACTTGGCGCCCTGGTTCTGCTCGTGCGGGCTACGCGCGAGGAAGATCGGCCGGCCATCGGGTTTGGGCTTGGTCTTGTAGTGATTCTTTCGTTACACGCGCTCCACCACTTGGCGGAGTGGAGCATGGTCGACGTCGCTCTGCTCGCCTTGGTCGTCGCGGCCGCTGCGGCTTTTACCGAGAGCAAGGTCGGAGGCATCGGACGTTGGAGCTGGTCGGTTGCGGCCGCTGGACTTTTCCTTCTGGGCTGGATGCCGCTTCGCCCCGCAGCGGGAGTGACTCAGGACGAAACCTTGAGCGAAATGGAAGGAGAATCGTACATTGCCCGCGACCTCGCGCACTGGCTGGCGCAGCAGTCCCGGCCCACCAGCGCACTGGTTCTCGCCGGACCTGAGCTCACCACGCCGCTCACGTTTCACGGCGGGTTACGGGGGCTCGGCTCGGTCAATTGGGAAAACGATCAAGGCAACACGGCTACCGTCCGCATCCTAAGCGCGTTGTCCGCCGAGGAAGCCTCCGAGTTGATCAACGCCCGAGGCGTGACCCACCTCGTGTTTCCCTCCTGGGATTCGTCGCTCGACGAGTTCGCCGCGCTCGGACTCCGTTCCCCAGTCGGTTCGGAGCGCTTCGATCAATCGTTCATCGGGCAACTTCATCGTTGGGAAATCCCGCGCTGGCTCCGTCCTATCCCGTATCCACTTCCCCCTACATCCGGCGGCGATCGCTCGGTCATCATTCTCCAAGTGGTCGACGAACAAGACCCCATCCTCGCCGCCAGCCGACTGGCCGAATACTTCGTCGAGATGCAGCAGATGGATCGCGCGTTCGATACCGCCCAAACCCTGCGCCGCTTCCCCGGAGACGTGGGCGCTCTCGCCGCCATCGCTCAAGTCGAGGCAGCACGGGGCGACACCGCCGCAGCGACGGGAACGGTGGCTAAACTTCTGCCCCTGATTCCGCGAATCGCCCGCCGGCCAATTCCGTTCGACCGCCGCGTGAGTTTGGCCGTGGTGTTGGCGCAGCAAAAGCAGACCGACCGGGCCAAGGAGCAAGTCACCCGCTGTCTGGCCGAGGCCGACGAAGCCAAGCTTCGCTCGCTCACCAGCGTTTCGCTCTACCGTCTGGAGTTGCTCTGCAAGCTCTACGGGTTGCACCTCGCGGACCCGGGTTTGCAGGGACTTGCGCGCTCGCTCCTGCGCCCCGACCTGCGCGCGCGGCTCTGATGCGTGCCTGACTAGAGCGCATGCCCTCACCTCCGCGAGGCCAGTTCGCTCTGAGACTTCTCACGTCGTGGGCGCGTGGCCGAAGCGCTGTTGGAAATAATCCGAAATCTCCGTCCAGTCCTCGGGCCGAAGACGCACCTGCTGGCGCAAACGGCTAAGCCAGCGCAACGCGACCTCCTCGTTGCCATTGTCGACCGCGCCGCGGCAGAGGGCGAGCAACGCCGTCGGGTGGTCGGGCTGCACCCGCAACACCTCTTGCATCGCCGCGAGCCCCCGGACCGTGTCTCCTAAATACAAATACGCGATACCGATCTGCAGCAGCGCGTCGGGTTCGTTGGGGCGAAGGCGCTTCGACTCCTCAAACTCGACCAGCGCTTCGGGAATCTGCCGCGCGGCCAGCAGCTGACGTCCGCGCTCCAGGTGCAAACTCGGAGACGCGGGACAATGCGACAGACCGGCCAGAAGAGCCCGATTGAGTCCTGCGGAGTCCTGCATCGCGGTCGTGACCTTGACCAGCCCGATCCAGTTTTCCGCATCGTCCGGCGCGAGCGAGACGGCTTTCTCGAGGTGAGGACGCGCTTCCGCGAGCTGATTCTGCTGCATGTAAAGGCGGCCGAGCTCACGATGAGCGGGGGCGTTGTCCGGACTCAAACGCACTGCCCGCTCCAACAAATGGATACCCGCACCTGGGTTTCTCGCCTCTTCCATCACCGCGGCTGCGACGCGTAATTTATAAGGATCGTAGCAGTCATCCAAGAGTTCATCCGCCCAAGCGTCTGGGATGTCCTGGAAACGCGTGCCTTTCGCCGCTTCCCGCTCGGCCCGCACGGCTGCATCCGCGTCTCCCCGTTGCTCGGCCAAAGTGGACAGCAACTGCCAGGCGGCGCTGAACGTGGGTTTGGCCTGGACCGCTCGGCGCAGGTTTTCTTCGGCCAAACTCCAATGCTTCGCTTCCATTTTGCAGCGAGCGGTCCCGAGTAGAGCGTAAACGTTATTCGGGTCGGCCGAGAGGACGTTCCGGTACTCGTTGGCGGCCGCGTCGGTCTGGTTGGTCTTGAGCAACGCATCCGCCAGGCGAATACGCGCCGGAACGTAATCCGGGCTCAGTTCGAGCGTTCGGCGCAACAGCGGGATCGCCTCCTCGAGTCGGCCAAACCCGGCGAGCAATCCAGCTTCAAGGTGCGGCCAATGCGGATTCTTCGGCTCCGCCCGACGCAGGCCGTCGTAGACCTGAATGGCCGCGCTCAAGTAACCATTGGCTTGATACAAGCGGCTGAGATCCTTCAGCCCCTCGAGAGGATGTGCGCCGTGGGACACGTCGTCTTCGGCTTGCGCCACGCGGGCCACAAGTTCCGGAGGGGCACTGTCCATCTCGGGCCGGGCCGGAACGGCCGCGAGCGCAAGGCTTCGGACTTGAGCGCCGTGCCACCAGAAATAACCGACGGCCGCCACGGCGAGCACGAGCACCGCGGCGAGGAGGCTCCGCACCCCATTGGACTTGGGCAAAATCACGTTTTGAAAAGAGAAAGAAGAACGAGCCACCGCGGCGCCAAACGGTGGCTCCGCGCGCGAGCTCCAGCGGAGCGGTCTGCGTTTGACCCACACGACGCATGGCGTGGGGGATTGACACGCGTCGAGGCTTTCCTGCTGACTCGCATAGATCGGCGATTCTTCCGTCTCGCTTCGCGGCTGACAATCACAACCTCTGTAGGGCCGACCCGACAAGCGATTCGGCCTAACGTGTGCACGGCAGCCCACATCGCCTCGGTTCTTTCCGCTTTCAACCTCTCGTTCGTACCGACCGTGTTTCCTTTTTCTTTTGTCGAACGTCTCCGCCTTGCCCAGACGCTTCTGCTCGGGTTTCTACTCGCTTGCTCTCCCTTGGCGCGCCTAGACGCGGCGCCGGAAAAGGAGACGAAGGGAATCCAGAGTGAGGAGTTTGAGCCGCGCTCCGGCCCTCGAGGAGCAACCCTCTTCACCACCCTCAGCCCAGATCAGACCAGGATCACTACGGAAAACAAATACGCCGATCCCAAGATGTGGGGCGAGCGTTTCGCCGAGTTCGCCTACGGTTCGCTCGGGACCGGTGTGGCCATCGGCGATTTTGATGGAGACGGAAAACCGGATATTTTCATCGTTAATAAGAGCGACCCCTGTCGGCTGTACCGCAATTTGGGCGGGATGCGCTTCGAGGACGTGACGGAGAAAGCCGGGATCAAGGATCCGAACGATGCCTGGAAACAAGGGGTCGCATTTGTCGACGTGAATAACGACGGACTGCTTGATCTCTACATCTGCCGCTTCAACGCGCCCAATCTGCTTTTTATCAACCGAGGCGACGGCACCTTCGTCGAACGGGCCAAAGAGTCGGGTCTCGATTTGGTGGATGCGAGCGTGATGGCCTCGTTCTGCGACTACGATCGCGATGGCTGGCTCGACGTCTACATCACGACCAATCTCCTCGATCAACAAGGCCGCCCCCAAGGCCAGCGCGATCACCTCTTCCATAATCGCGGAGACGGGACGTTCGTGGAGGTGACCCAGCAGGCGGGACTGTATGGAGAAAAACAGAGCCATTCCGCAACGTGGTGGGACTTCAACAACGACGGCTGGCCGGATCTCTATGTGGCCAACGACTTCAATGCGCCGGACCAGGTGTATCGGAATAATGGTGATGGAACTTTTACCGACGTATTGAGTAAAACCGCGCCGCACATTCCGTATTTCTCGATGGGCGCGGACCTCGGAGATGTGAACAACGACGGGTTGATCGACCTGTTTGTCGCCGACATGGCGCCGAGCACGCGCGAAAAGAACCAACGCGGCATGCTGAACATGCGAGCCTACGTCGCCCGTGATCTGCCGTCTCCCGACGCGGCTCCGCAGTACATGCAGAACGCGCTGCTTTTGAATACGGGAACGCCTCGGTTTCAGGAAGCGGCGCATTTGGCCGGAATCGCCGCGACCGATTGGACTTGGTCGGTGCGCCTGGAAGATCTCGACGAAGACGGCTGGCTCGACTTGCACGTCACCAACGGCACGGTACGCGATTTTTTCGATGCGGATTTGCTGACCCGAAAAGCTTCGCTCCCACCGGCGGAAAGTCAGCGCATGGTCCAAGCCGCGCCTCTCCTGCACGAACACAATTTCGCTTTTCGGAACCGAGGTGACCTGCAGTTCGAGGAGGTCAGCGCAGCCTGGGGTCTCGATCACGAAGGCATCAGCTTCGGCGCGGCCTTCGCCGACCTGGACGGAGACGGTGATCTCGACCTCGTTTTTATCAACTACCAAGGACAGCCGACGGTTTGCCGGAATGACTCGACTGGTTCACACCACGTCATGCTGGCCCTCCGCGGTACGGCATCAAACCGCTTCGGCATCGGCGCGGTCGTGCACCTTCAAACCAAATCTGGAAGTCAGGTGAGAATGTTGTCGTCGGCCCGTGGATACCTTTCGACCAGCGAGCCCGTGGTGCATTTTGGATTGGGCGGCGACGATCGCATCGTCCGCCTGACCGTGTCCTGGCCGAGTGGGCGCGAGCAAGTCTTCGAGAACCTCGAGGCCGATCGAAAGTACACGGTGACCGAGCGTGGCTTGCCTGCCCCTGAAGTGGCGAAGGCGCAGCGCGAAACCACCTTGCCGCCCGAGGCACAATTCGAGGAAGTCTCAAAAGCGACCGGCTTGGTTTTCGCGTCACAAGAAAAGCCCTACGACGAACTCGCCGGGCAACGGCTGCTTCCCTTTCGCCATCAAGCGTTCGGCCCCGGGATCGCGGTGGGAGATGTGGACGGCGACGGCAGTGACGACGTGCTGATCGGCGCCGCCGCCGAGGAAGGCCTTCAGCTTTTTCTCAACGCAGGCCGCGGCCAGTATGCGCCGGGAGGAAACGCGATCCTCACGCGGAAGGAAAACCTGGCCGATGGTTCACCGCTCATTCTTGACCTCGACGGCGACGGCAATACTGACCTGCTCGTCGTGAAAGGCGGCGTCAACGCACCGGCCGACGCTGCCGTTTATCAACCGCGGCTGCTCCTCGGGCAGGGCATTGGACTTTTTCGTGAAGCACCGGCAGGGACGCTGCCCGAGTTGCCGATCAGCGCCGGGGCAGCGGTGGCAGCCGATTTTAACCGCGACGGTCACATCGACGTGTTCGTCGGCGGGCGAATCGTGCCTGGGGCTTATCCGACTGCGCCGCGGAGCGCGCTGCTCGTGAACCGAGAGGGGAAGCTAGTCGACGTCACCACAGAAATGGCCGCCGGTTTGGCCCACGTCGGGATGGTCACCTCGGCGCTCTGGTCCGACGTGGACCAAGATGGATGGCTTGACCTGATCGTGACCCTGGAATGGGGCGGCGTGCGTTGTTGGCGAAACGTGAATGGCACTCGTTTCGAAGATGTCTCCGAGCGATGGGGATTCACCACCGCCGGGACGGGCTGGTGGAACGCAGTCGCCGGAGGAGATTTTAACGGCGATGGCCGGATGGATTACGCTTTGGGTAATGTCGGGTTGAATACACCTTACGTCGCTTCACCGGAGCGACCCGCCACCCTGCTCTACGGAGATTTTGACGGAAGCGGCCGGGCTCAAATTATCGAAGCCGTCGCTGAGGGGGAGCGACTGATGCCGCTCCGCGGACGCAACCAGCTCTCCGCCGCGATGCCTGCACTGACCCGGAAGTTTCCCACCTTCGCCGCTTACGCCTCGGCTAGCTTGGAGGACCTTTTCTCCAAAGAACGCGTCGCTTCCGCCCGGCGCTTTTCCGCGACCGAATTCCGGAGCGGCGTGCTGCTCAGTCAACCGGACGGGACCTATCGGTTTTCACCGCTGCCCCGGATCGCGCAGATCGCTCCGATTTTCGGGTTGGTTGCAGGCGATTTCGACGGTGACGGAAAAACCGATTTGTACGCGGTCCAAAATTCTTTCGCCCCAATTCCCGAAACCGGACGATTCGATGGCGGGTTGAGCCAACTTCTACGCGGGGAAGGACAAGGAAATTTCCAGCCGATTCCTCCCCGCCAGAGCGGCTTGTTCGTACCGGGCGATGCCAAGGGCTTGGCGGTTGTCGACCTGGATAACGACGGTTGGCCGGACTTCGTGGTCACGCGCAATAACAACGCCGGTCTTGTATTCAGAAATCGGAGCGTCGCCGCCAGTCACCCGCTCTGCGTTATCCTCCATTCCAGGACCGCGGCGGTCGGGGCGGTCGGCGCGCGCGCGACCCTGATCTTGCGCGATGGTTCGGTGCGCGCGGCCGAGGTGTACTGCGGTAGCGGATACCTCAGTCAATCGAGTTCTGCGCTTTTCTTTGGGTACAAAGACGGAAACGACCCTCGCGAATTGCGCGTGAGCTGGCCGGACGGAAAAAGCTCAACTCACCCGTGGACCGAGACGGGTGGACGATGGACGATCACCGAACCCTAAACCGATCGAAGCGGGCGAAAGTCTCGAGGCAGGCCATCAAATCAGAAAACCAAATACAATTACCCCAGTTCGTCCTGCCTCAATCCGCGGACGCTAATTCAATAGATCCCCCTTTCATGGTTTCACAAAAAGCAGCGAAACGGCTTCTTGGCTTCTGCGCACTCTTGGCCGCAGCGGTGCTGGCTCTCGCGATCACGCTGCTTCGCCGTCCTCTGGTCGAGGAAGGAAAAAAAGGACTGGGCCCGCGATCTCAGCCGGGGATTGAGGCTCCTCGTATCGCCTACGACCCCCAGGCGATCGGCGGTCCGGTCAAAGGCCATCCGATGATCACGCATTTGATCATCGCCGATTTGGATCAAGATGGGCTGCCCGACATCGTGGCTTGCGACGGAGAATCCGATTCGGTTCAATGGCTTCGCCAATTTCCACGCGGGGTTTTCACCGAAACCCAATTAGGCGACAAAGTGAGAGGACCGGCCCACGTTTCGGTCTGCGATCTCAACGGCGACGGAAAGCCGGATCTGCTGGTCGCGAGCATGGGCGTCATCACGCCGAACAACGATAAAATCGGCAGTGTCGTCGTATTGGAAAACTTGGGACAAGGACAGTTCCGCAATCGGGTGCTGATCGAGAACATCGCCCGCGTGACCGACGTGCGGGGCGTCGACCTCAATGAAGACGGAAAGATCGATCTGGTTGTAGGCCAGTTTGGATACGTCGAAGGCGAAGTTCGCTGGATGGAAAACCTGGGCGACTGGCAATTCAAGAGCCATGTGCTTCTGACCGAGCCCGGTACGATTCACACCCCGGTGGGCGATTTCGACGGAGATGGGCATCCGGACTTTGCGGTGCTGGTTTCACAGGATTCCGAGGCGGTGCACCTCTTCACCGGAGATGGACGCGGAGCATTCCGCGACGCCGTCCTCTGGAAATCGGACAACACGGAGTGGGGCAGCAGCGGGGTGGAGGTGTGTGATCTCAATCGAGACGGCCGTCCCGACTTGATTTTCACCAATGGCGATGGCTTCGATGGCTTGGTCAGCTTGCCGGCTTGGCACGGCCTGCAGTGGCTGGAAAATCGTCCGGATCACGGTTTCATTTACCACCGGATCGCCGATTTCCCCGGTTGCTATAGTCCGGTTTGCGCGGACTTGGACGGCGACGGCAATCGCGACATCATCGCGGTCTCGGCTTTCAACAACTGGCATGATCCCCAAGCCGTTTCGCTGATGGCTTGGCTGAACGATGGAGCCCAGCACTTCACCGCCGTGCCGCTCGCCCACACTCCCACCCACCTCCTCGCCCTCGCCGTCGGGGATCTGGACGGAGACGGTATCCCTGAGATGGTTACAGGCGGTTTCCACATTTATCCGCCGTGGACCGAGATGAGCCGAATCACTCTTTGGAAACAAAGACGAGACTCGGCGCAAAAACCGTAAAATTGCGTAATGACAAAACGGTTACAACGTTCACTTCTCATTTTTTTCTTTGCCGTGATCGTTGCTGCAACGGGGTTGGCTTATCGCGCCTGGCGTCAACAGCGCAAGGCAGCGCCGGCTCTGGTCGGAGTTTCGCCTCTCCCCGACCTGGGCCGCTGGCCAACTGAGTTGAAAGAACGTATAACCGCTGCAACCAACGAGGTGGCGACAGTTCCCAAACCGGAGGAACCGCTGGGTCAGCTGGCCCAGCTGTACTTCGCAAACGACTACACCGCTGAAGCGGAGAAAGCGCTTCGGGTTCTGATCCGCCTCCAACCGGAGAATGCTCGGTGGTTTTATTTCCTTGGAACCCTGCGTCTTCGCGCAAAGGACAACGCGGAGGCCGAACAATTCTTCTCCCAAACCACCAAATTGGCTCCTGACTACGCTCCGGGTTGGCTCAAATGGGGCGACCGCCTCGCCGTGGCCGGTCGATGGGCTGAAGCCCAGAGGTGTTTCGAGCGCTGCCTCTCGCTCCGGCCGGCGGATCCGGAGGCAAAATACGCGTTGGCTAAACTTCATTTTGCCCGTGGAGACGACGCGGCCGCCCGACAAGTATTGGAATCTCTGGTACAGACAGATCCCAGGTTCCAGGACGCGCATGTCATGCTGGGCGACCTTTATGCCAGGGCCGGAGACGCCACTCGTGCCACCGAGCAACGCGACTTCCTCCGGGCCGGCGCGCCCTCGCCGCCTAACGCTGACCCCTGGATCGACGAGGTGTATTTACTTTCCTATGACGCCTATCGGATGCAGGTGTTCGGCGGGCTCCGGGCTCAGGCGGGGCAAAACGAAGCCGCACTACCGTACCTACAGCGCGCCGCGACCCTGGATCCGACAGACGTGGACACGCGAGGTTTGCTCGCCAACGCCTACATTGCCCTGGGCCGCCTGTCGGACGCGGAACGCACCTTGGACGACGGACTAAAGTCGGTCCCGGGAAACGAGCTCTTGGAGGCCCGTACCGCACAGGTGCTTTTGAAGGAACAACGCGGCGAAGAAGCGCTTCAAAGGATTGATCACGCGTTAAGCCTAAAGCCTGACAGTGCCATTCTACAGCGCGCCAGAGGAGAAGTGCTTCAACAGCTAAATCGTCCGGCGGAAGCGGTGAATGCCTTCCAGGAAGCGCTGCGACTGGACCCGATTTCGATGGAAGTGCAGCTCAATCTGGGTCGCTGCCTGCTCCTGCTTGGCCGGCGAGAAGAAGGCAAAGCCGCGGTCCAGCGAGCGCATCAACTACGGCCGGAGGAGCCGGATGCCTTGGGTATGCTGGCGACATTGGCGCTGGAGGATAAGCAGCTCGACGAGGCAGAACGCTATGTCGAGCAGCTCTATCAAAGAGAACCTGAACGTCCGCAGGCCCGGGAACTGTACGCTTTGGTAAAACTGCGAAAAGCCAATGCGCTCGCCGAAGCAGGAATGAACTCACAAGCGGAAGCGGTTTACCTGGGCGGATTGAAGGTAAATCCTGGATACGGCCCTTTGCAGGGCGGGCTGGGAATGCTCTACGGAAAGCTGCACCGCTTTTCTGAGGCTCAAACCTGCTTCAAACGGTATCTGGAATTATCACCGTCGGATCCATTTGGATACATCTTGCTCGGCAGCACTTACGCCTCCGTCGGGCAACGTGAAAACGCTCAACAGATCTGGAGCCAGGGGCTGGCGGTGGCGCAGCAAATAAAGAACGAAGCACGCGCGAAACAACTCGAGCGACTGCTCAGCCAGTGAGGAGAGAGGTCTCGTGTAGCGAAGGCGGCGATCGAAAGTCGGCAGGCGGTCGTGAGATTGAGGTGCGCCCGAGGCTGCCTTGTCGGCGTCGGCACGGAAGCCGTGCGGCTACGCGACGCCGCGCGCAAGGCGCTTCTCTTGGCCAAGACGCGTCGTGGACGAGTGGATACCCACAGGTCTCGCATTCCAACATCTGATGTTTTTGGGCCACAAAAAAAAGGCGCCGGGCTTTCGCGCGGCGCCTTGAAATGAATCGTTCGTTGAATGCTTGGTTGGGCTGCTAGAACTTCAACGTATTGGTCAGGGTGATCACCCTGGGCTCCGGAATACGCGAGGTCCCCGGACTGCCATCAGGTTGGACCGTGACAGGTATCAGATCCTTGGATGCAAAGATGTTTCGAACGTTGAGTTGGACGCGCCAAGTCAAGAATCGACTGACTTTGCGCTCATAACCCACCCAGACGTCAAAGGCGTCTTCGGTCGGGCCCATATACGGTTTCGTCAGATCGAAGAACGGATTAGCTCCGGGGGTGATCGGGTAACCGACCACAATCTTGTCCTGCCAGCGGTAGGCACCCCCGATGCTTACACCCTTAAGCGATCCCTTGCGGAAATCGTAGTTCGTGACGAGGTTCACGCGCCACGGACGAAGCTCAGGAACATCTGACTTTTCCTGTAGGCGATAGAGCAGGTAGGATGCGTAGAATTCGCTCACCCACACGCTGCGCAGCGTCTGTTGACCGTAGCCGCTGTTCCACATACGAACGTCGCCGGCGGGGCCTGCGTAGAAGGTATTGCGAGAATCAACCCAGCCCGCGAAGGAGCTCGCGAGGTTGGTGCGTTGAGCGTGAGTCTTGGCTGCATTGATCGTGATATTCCAACCGGGAGTCGGCTGAGCGGTGAGCTCATACTCCGTACCTTTGGAGATCGTGTCGCCGGTCACCGCCAGTGTGCTCGGCTGGCCCCAGTTGACGCCGCCACCCGCCCAACCGCGCGAAGGATCGATCTGATTGCGGTTGTTGATGCCCCAGGCTTGGTCGAACGCTGGCGGAGGAAGGTTCTTCGGGTCGAGAATGGCGTCAATGGCGGCATTCTGAAGGGCCAGCGTTTCTTTCACTGCATCTGCCGGCGTCTGCCCCGGCCGAAGCGGAGCCGGTTGGTACACAAGCAACGGAATACTTGGATCGATTAGTGGAGATGTGGGATCGTTCGGAGTGGTCCGCGCGTAGTTATTACCCCCAGTGAAGTCATTGGCATTTGCCTTAGCCCAAGCCGCGAACATGTAGCCCCACGCTTCGTTGGCTCCGATACGATACACGGAAGATAGCGCGCCGGTGCCACCGCCATCCAAACTAGCGTTTTTGACCGACGTCTCATACCGATTGATTCGGAAGGTCAGCTTGTCGTTGAGCGTGCTGATCGTAATTCCATAATCTTTGGTCTTACCGGTCGGCGCAGGTAGGGGAGCACCGAATACATCAGTGCGGCCACCCGCTGGCTGGAAGTTGTCGGAACGATTATAGGACAAACTGATGTCCGTGCCGAGCGGCAGCCGATCTTTGATGAACTTCGGGCTGTGAACGACGATGCTCCAACTGCGCGATTGTCCGCTGACTTGGTTAAACGCGGACGTATTATCTTTCACGCGCGGGTCGGCGGCACTGGTCGGAATAGTCCAGCGCGGGTTGCGCCAATCATCCGCATCGGCAATCCGCAGGGGCGAGCCAGCGGGATAACCCTCGGCGGTGGTGATATAATATTTGTCGGCAACACCGACGCGAGGAGCAGAACCCGCGTTGGCGTTGGTGGCATCGTCTTTGCGCCAGCCAAAGGTAGGAACGATCACATCGTTCCAAAAGAAACCCTGCCAAACCAAAGCCTGGGCCTTGTCGAGGTCGCGGAATTGGTGAGCGGATCCACCCTTGATCAATCCATCGCGGTTGGCGCCGCTGTAACCATTTAAGACGGTGAGCGGACGAACCTTCCAGCCTACCAGATCGTACACGTTTGGCGGGGTAGAGACGGGGCGATCTGTCGCCACGGTGGGCACAAAGTCCGTGATCACACCGCTGTAGGGAACCTGACGCGCGGTGATATTTGGAACGTTCGCCTGATTCGCACTGGTCAAGCTCATCAGACTTCCGCCGAGATAGCTCACGGAGGGAATACGGCGGCTGTCGAGCGAAGTCGAACCGCCCCGAAGATCCATGTCGGCCGCGACATAGCTGTACCAGCTCTTTTCTGTGACTTCGCGACGCTGAGTGTTATACAGGCCGGTGAAGACGTGACGTCCGATAATATCGGTCAGCGTCGATTTGCCCATAATATCCTTGAAGTTGAGCTCACCGAACGCGGTGGCACGGAAGGAACGACGATCGCTGAACCGGTCTCCGTTCGAGTAAGGCGAGCCGACGGTGAGCGCGCGACCCACATTGGGATTGGCCCGACCGTCGGGCAAGACGGAGGCGACTTCAACCGTGAGGTAAGGGGTGCCGATCAAGGCATCATCTTCCTGCTTGTAGGACTGGCGGTCATACGCGAGGTCAAAACCCAGCTTGTTATTCAAGAAGGTCTGAGAGAGCGCCACATTATAGGAGTGGAAGTTCTGCAGCTCTTGCTTGTTCGGTCCATCGATCAACTTATTGTAGAAGTCGAAAATCCCAGGATCGGAGACGGTTTTGTCCTTGTAAGCACCGAGTTGATAATTCGCAAGCTGCGCCTGGATGCTATAGGTATGATAATCCGTAACACCTTTTAGCACTGCCCACGGAAAATTAATCCCAGCGGGAAGGCCGGTAGTATACTGAGAAGGCATGAAGTAGTACGCGACCGCGCTGGAAGTATCGCTACCAAACGCGACCGTCGGCTGATCGAAGATCTGGCCACCGTAAGCGCCGAGCCAAGGCGAGTAATTCGGATTGAGACGGCTGTTCGAGCTATCCGTCCGGTTGATTGCGCCGTTATCGGGCGAATACTGCGGATCGCCCGGCGTGGTTTGCGCGGGACTGTTTTTCCCCATGTTCCGCATGTCGTATGTCTGCTTTTTCATGTCCGTGAACCACGGCGTGATCGCGTCGGTCGGCGGAATAATGCGCGGACGATTCGCGACTACGTTGCCGGTTTCGAAGTTGGCCCGGAACGAAGTCGACATCCCATTTCGTTTGAGAAATTTGGGGTCAAAACGGACCGTACCGAACAGACGGTGATCGTGCTGGAAGGCCGGATCCTGCCGATACTTCGTCTCGTCGTTCAATCCAGTGAAGCGGATGGCAAGTTCGTCCTTTAGGATGACTTTATTGAAGTCCAACGTCTCACGGGTGCTACCAAAGCTACCGAACCGGAATTCAGCGACATTGGCGTCCTTAAAGCCCGCGGTGTTGACGCTGCTGTTCACAATACCGGCAGGACTGCCGATACCGAAGAGAATGGAATTGGGTCCGCGCTGAAGATCGACGCGGCCGATGTTGTAGCTGTCCCAGGGGATATCCGTGAGGAAGAAGTCGCGGGTGTTGTCGGCTTCGGCCAAACCGCGGACGCGCGTATTGGTCTGAGGACTACTGCGTTGCGATCGCGTATCGATCGATTGACCGTTGCCCGCACCAACGAAGTTACCGCCCTGACCACCGACTTCCGTGCTGGTGGTGTAAACCAGGAGGTCTTGGCTGCTGGTCGCGCCCGTGTCCTGGAGGAACTTGGTGGTGACGACCTGGATAGCCGAACCCACGTCCTTCAAATCGGTACGAATGCGCGTACCTGCGAGGGTGGATTTGGCGGCGTAGCTGTCGGGGTCTTCCGACGACTGAATGACAAACGGAGACAGGGTGACGGGTTCTTCATCCTTGTCTGACGGGGGAGTTGCTGCGGGGGTCGTACTCTGGCCAGGTAGGTGCGGCGCAGTGATCGCGAGCAGCGCGGCGAGTACGGATCCCGCCGATGCGTATTTGTAGCTCATGGTTTATTTTATGGGACTATAGCAATGACTCTTTGTAGGGGGAAAGTGGAGACGCTGCGGAAGTCATGCCGAAGCACGGGAAACCAAAATGCTTCGGTAAAAACCGACGGGGAAAAGCTGGTCAGGCCGTAAGCGGCCGACCATAACACTCAGACAAGGACGCAGGTTATCTGGGAAAAGCGGAAGCTTGCGAAGAAAGCGGGGAACGCAGATGCGGAGATACTGTAGAAGGTCCTGCGGAAGGCGGGAATGAGTTCAATTACAGGATTCTTGAGAATGTTTGCCGACACTCGCGGAGGAAAATTGATGGAAGTCGAGGCAGACCATGCGAAATGTTTCGGCGCATCCATAGGTTGGATACCGGGCGCGAGCGTTACATGGACAAGCCGAGTGGGGAGAAACCAGAAGTGGACGGCCCCGCCGCGTCGGTCAATCGGGGGTGCCATCCAATTCATTAACTCGTTAGAGCAAATTTTGCGTATATATACAAAAACCCCGGCCCGCAGAATGGGCCGAGGTTTTTATTTCCTGAAGTCAGTGGATGCTGGACGGCATTCCGGGTATTTGATAACTCAAATACGACGACCGACGGTAATGAGTAAATGTTTCATATTTGCAATATAAAAGCTGCTGCTCAGTCTTCTTCCCCACGCCAACCTTGATAATTCTTCAGAACTCTCGCAGAAATCCGCTATTGCGGTCATGCGTGAGGCAAACATGAGTCAAAGGACTCCCGCTCGGATGAAGGCTGAGTTCGCCCCCACCCCTTGGCGCTCCCTGCTACGTATTGGACTCGTACTACTCATAGGATGGGGCGCGTCGACTGCGTGGTGGATCAGCGAAAACGACAAGATCCACCGTGATGCGGAGGTTCAGCTGGATAATATTGGCGCTCGCTTGGTCTTCGATTTGAGCGAGCACCTCAGTCGCATCGAACACCTGCTCTATGGCGCCCGAGGCCTGTATTCCGTCAATGGGCAACTCGACCAGCGGGCTTGGGACACGTATTGGGATTCTGGTGACGCATCTGTCATCCCGGGTCTCCGGGCCCTGACTTATTTGCGGCGGGTGCCGCGTTCGGAAGCAGACACCTTTCTGGCTGAAATGAAACGGCAGGTGAACCCCGAGTTTCACCTGCGAAGTGAGCTTAGCTCCGGTGAGATGGTGATCATTGTCTTCCGGCGCGCCTTTCCGCCCGACGGAGACCTCATCGGTTTGGACCGCAGCTCAGAGCCCGCCTGGCGCACCACGGCCGAGGTGGCACGGCGCAGCGGAAAAGTGCTCCTCACCGGACTGGTTCCCTCCGCCGCCGATCCGGCCGATCCCCGGATGCTGCTCCTGCTTCCTCTCTATCAAGCAGGATCGCTCTTGGCCTCTGACGCGGAGAGGATGACCGCTCATCACAGTTGGATCGCGGCCTCCCTGCGTCCGCAGGACCTCTTCACCGATACTTTTGGCAATCTCCCCTCCGGCTTGGCTTTGGAGGTGGATGACGTCACCGATCCGAACAACGCAAAGACCGTCTACGCATCGCACGGCGGGCATTCGGTGAAAGAGGGTGCTCGTATTGAATTTGAGCATACGTTTTACAGCCGCAAGCTGCAGTTCCGCCTCGCGTCCTTTCCCAGCGCCCTCGGACTCAATCGCGCCCCCTTGATCAACGAGGTTTTTATCGGTGGGCTGCTCATCAGCGGACTTCTCGGCTTGTTGATCTGGGGGAGCATGCGGACGGAGCAGCGATCCCGGCGCATCGCGGACGAAATGACCCGCGAGCTCCACGAGCGGGAGTGGATCCTTCAGCAGGCTCAGCGTATCGCCCACATCGGTACGTGTATTTATGACATGGGGACGAAGACCTACCTTTGTTCGGACGAATGTTGCCGCATCATCGACGTGCCCCCGGGATCCGAGCTGAAGCTGGCCCCGGAAACCTTCTTCGGCATGATCCACAAAGATGACCGGAGCTTGGCCCGCGCGGCCTTCGAGCAGATGGTGCGCGGAAAACCCGCCCCGCCCCATCGCATTCGGTTTCTGACCAAATCCCGTGGAGAACGGGTCATTGCGATCGAACATGATTTGGTGGAGAAGCGCAATGAGGGCCCGCCG
>Ga0070717_10000031_pt1 | contig 139394 bp, 136 predicted proteins | sample LARL113metaG_FD_71366 | JGI IMG/M metagenome (GOLD analysis project Ga0070717, IMG submission 71366) | Corn, switchgrass and miscanthus rhizosphere microbial communities from Kellogg Biological Station, Michigan, USA - LAR L11-3 metaG | ecosystem: Host-associated > Plants > Roots >...
CCGGCACCTACAACGTCCACGTCTGGGCCAACAACAGCGGCGACTCGACCGCGCTCGGTGAGGCCATCGGCGCGAGCTCGGTGACCCTGGTCGGCTGCACGTCCGCCTCCGTGACTCCGTCGACGACGACCACGCCGGCCGGCACGTCGATCACGTTCACCGCAACGTCGACCGGCTGCTCCGCGCCCGTCTATCAGTTCTGGCTTCAGGACACGAGCGGGAAATGGCAGATCATGCAGCCGTTCTCCACGTCCAATACGTGGGTTTGGAACACCACGGGCTGGGGCAAAGGCACGTACAACATTTACGTTTGGGCCAACCAGCAGGGCGCGGACATGAGCACGTGGGAGAGCTACGGAGCCACGACCGTTACGGTCACCTGAAGCCGACGTCTGGCGCCAAAGGCGCCTATCAGGATGCCGTGTTTGGGGCGTTTGCCGACAAACAGACCAAATGAATTCGCCGCCTACAGGTAGTGGCGCCGAATCGCGCCGAGGTTGTTGAAGATGCGCACCCCGAACGCGACGATCGCGGCGATCGACAGATCCACGCCCAGCTTGTCGCCGAAATAGGTCAGGCCCCCCGCCAGCGTCATGTTCGTGATCAGCCCACTGAAGAAGACGCGTGGTTCGAAAGTGCCCGCGATGTATGCCTTGAACGCACCGAAGATCGAGTCGAGCGCTGCCAGCAAAGCGACCGCGGTGTAGCGCGCGTAGGTGATCGGGATAGTGACGGGTGAAAGCAAACCGAGGATCACGCCGACGATCGCGAACACGATCGCGACGACGATTACTTGCAAGCGTTTGGGGAGGCTGTAGCGACGGGCGCGGGCGAGACGGGCGCAGGTTCGCGCGACTTGTATCCGACCGCCGGCTCGGCTGGGTTCATCACGTTGACGTAATCGAGGTCGCTGGAGGAGTAGTCGACGTTGCCATTGCCGCTGATGGCTTTGAGCGCGCTGAGCTTGTCGTGCAGAGCCGTGAACTCCTCCGGGGTCAGCACGCGGCCAAAGTAAACCTTCCAGCCGCGCTTGGCCACCATCGTCAGGTCGCCGCACGAGTCGAAGATGAAGCTCGCCACGTCCTGGCCGATCAGCGCCGGCATCGCGCGCTGCATGTTGATCAACGCGGTCAGCAGCTGAGCGTCGATTGCGCGGTCACCCACACGCGGGTCGATGCCGGAGGGACCCTGCACGACCACGAGTCCAGCGGAGGTCGGAGTCGGACCGAGAACCATCGCCTGGCTCGAGAGAAGAAACAGCTTCGGCGAAGGTCCGGCGTGGTAGGTCGCAACCGGCTGCCACTCGCTGACCTGCACGGCGACGATGCCGGGAAACTGCGGTTGGACCGTCGCGGTGCGAACCCACACCTGGTCGAGCAGGCGCTGCTGCGCCGACACAGCGTCGACCGAAAGGATGGAAGCGTTGCCCTGCAGGCCGGCCGCCTGCGCGACCTGCGCGGCACTCAGGTGCCGAGCACCCACGACATCCACGGTGTGCACCGCCAGCGCGGGGCCGAACCAGAGCCAAACGAGCAAGGCCACCTCGAGACCGGCGACGAGCGTCGCGATGACGCGGCGGGTCCACGGAACGTCTGGTTCGCGTACCGACCTCTCTGAGCGCGTCCAGACCTGGCCGCGCAGCGGCTCAGTCCGCTCCAGGCCGCTGGGCCACGGCGCGCGGGGAAGCCTCGAGCTGCGGCGTCGGAATCTCATAGCGCCGAGGGACCCACGTGCCGTTGGTGACGCCCAACCGCGTGGTCGATCAGTCGCTGGCACAGCTCGTCAAACGAGATTCCGGCGGCGCGGGCGGCGTCAGGTAGGAGCGAGAGCTCCGTCAGGCCCGGGACCGTGTTTACCTCCAGCACCCACGGTGTGCCCGACGAGTCGACGATGATGTCGACCCTCGCCATGCCCGTGCAGCCCAGCTCCCTGAACGCGCGGGCGGCGGCGTCCGCTGCCGAGGCTCGCGCACTCTCGGGAATTCGGGCGGGGATGATGTGGTGCGACTTTCCCGCCGTGTACTTAGCGTCGTAGTCGTAGACCGGGTTCTCGCTGACGATCTCGAGCGTGGGAAGGACCTGGAGCTCGGGCGTCGCCAGCACGCCGATAGTCACCTCGGTGCCCCTCGCGAAACGCTGCACCAGCACACGGCGGTCGTAACGCGCCGCCAGGACGAGGCCGCTCGCCACCTCGTCGGCGTCGCGCGCGATGGTCAGCCCGATCGTCGATCCCTCGCGCACCGGCTTGACGACCAGCGGCAGTGCGAAGCGCGCAACCAGCCGCTCGACGACGTCGGCCGCCACCCCTTCCTTTATCTCCATCTCCTCGAACTCGGGGACGTGAAGGCCGATCGCGGCCAGGACCCGGCCCGCGCGCGCCTTGTCCATGCAGAGCGCCGAGGCCAGCACGCCGGAGCCGGTGTACGGCAGACCGAGCAGCTCGAGCATCCCCTGCACCGTGCCGTCCTCGCCGAACCGCCCATGGAGGGCGTTGAAAACACAATCGAACCCGCCGTCGCGCAGCGTGTCCCAGCTCTGGGAATCGAGATCGACCTCCACGACCTCGTGACCGCGGCCCCGAAGCGCCTTGGCGACCTGTCCGCCCGAGCGCAGCGACACCTCGCGCTCGGCCGATTTCCCTCCCCGCAGGACGGCGATCCTCACTACCAGCGGCCCACCATCTCGACCTCGGGTTCGAGCTGCGCGCCGAAGCGGCGTTTCACCTCCGCCGTCACGCGCTCGATCAACCGGCGCACATCGGCGGCCGTCGCGCCTCCCTCGTTGACGATGAAGTTTCCGTGCAGCTCTGAAACCACCGCGTTACCTTCCCGCGCGCCCTTCAGTCCACCGGCCTGGACAAGACGTCCGGCGGAATCTCCCGGCGGGTTCTTGAACACGCTTCCGCAGTTCTTGGTCTTGATGGGCTGCGTCTCACTGCGCTCGCGCGTCAGCTTCGCCATCAGCTGCCTCGCCTCTTCGCCGTCTCCGCGCTCGAGCTGCACCGTAGCCGAGACGACGAGCGCCCCGGTGAGCGGGCCGTCGCGCAGGGCCGACGTGCGGTAGCCCAGATGCAGGTCGGACGGCTTCCATGTCTGCGCTCCCCGACCGGGTACGAACCCCGCGACGTCGACGAGCACCTCGCGGATCTCCTTTCCCCAGCACCCCGCGTCCTGGTAGACCGCACCGCCGACCGTGCCTGGAACACCGATGGCGAACTCGAACCCGCGCAGGTTCGCATCCGCCACGATGCGGGCGAGCCGCATCATCTTCAGCCCCGCGCCCGCGCGCACGCGCGTGCCGTCGATCTCGTGGCCGCGATTGACCACGCGTAGGACGAGGCCGTCGACACCGCGGTCCGCGATCAGCAGGTTGGTCCCGGCGCCGAGCAGCAGGTAAGGAATCCCCCGGTCGGTGGCGCCCTCCAGAGTTTTCGCGATCGCCTCGGGACGACCGAGCTCCAGAAAGAACTCGGCCGGCCCGCCGATGCCGAACGATGTACGCGAGGCGAGCGGCTCGTCGACTTTGACCCCAGGCAGGCCGCGCAGCCAGGCGAGGTTAGACCTTGTGCGCCAGGTCATCGCCCAACTTCTTGATGTCGCCCGCGCCCATCAGCAGCACGAGGTCGTCCGGTCCGACGATCTCCTCGAGCGCCTCATGCGCGCGCTCGAAGCTGCCCACGTAGAGGGCCTGCGGGATCTGGTGCGCGAGGTCTTCGGCCTGGACACCGGAGACGTTTTCTTCGCCCGCTCCGTACGTGTCGAGGATGAAGACGCGATCCGCGCCGCTGAACGAGCGAGAGAAGTCGTGCATCAGCGCGCTCAGGCGCGAGTAGCGGTGAGGTTGGAAGACCGCGATCAGCCGGCGATGGCGCAGCTCTCGCGCGGCCTCGATGGTGGCGCGGACCTTGGTCGGGTGATGCGCGTAGTCGTCGTAGACCGCGGCGCCCTGGAAAACGCCGAGAAACTCCATGCGCCGATGCGCCCCAGGGAACGTGTGCAACGCGGAGGCGATGTCGTCGAAGCCGACGCCGAGCTCGAGCGCCAAGGCGGCGGCGGCGGTCGCGTTCTGGATGTTGTGCCGGCCCGGTTGACGGAGGTTGATGTGTCCGAGGAGGTCGACGCCGCGGTAGATCGGAAACGGTCGCACGGGCTCACAGCGGTAGGTCGCGTCCTGGCGAAACCCGTACGTGACCTTGCGCGCCTTGGGCTTCAGCTCACGCGCCAGGTCGTCGTCCGCGCACAGAACGGCAAGGCCTTCCTTCGGCAGGCCCTCGATGAACCACTGGAACAGATCACGCACCGCGCTGACGTCCCGAAAGTGGTCGGGGTGGTCGAGCTCGATGTTGGTCACGATCGCGCGCTGAGGGTGGTGCAGGGTCAGCGTCCCATCCGACTCGTCGGTCTCGGCGACCAGCCAATCCGACTGACCTGCTCGCGCGCTCGCGCCGTCGCCTACGAGGACGGTGGGGTCGAAGCCCGCGGTGACGAGGATATGGCCGACCATGTGTGTGACGGTCGTCTTGCCGGCTGTGCCCGCCACCGCGATGGAGTCGCTCTCGTTGATGAGCTTTGCCAGCATCTCGGCCCGGCTCAGGACCTTCACACCCATGGCCCGCGCCGCGTCGAGCTCAGGCGACCTCTTGATCGCTCCTGAGTAGACGAGCAGGTCCCGGCCGAGCACGTGCTCCGGGTCGTGGCCGACCAGGATCCTGACTCCGGCGTCCTCGAGCTCGGCCGTCGTCTCTGATTCCTTGATGTCACAGCCGCTCACGTCATCGCCCCGTGCGAGGAACACCCGGGCCAGCGCGGATACGCCCGCGCCGCCAACGCCCATCAGATGAACTCTCACTTCTTCGCGACCTCGTGCAGCACAGCCAGAACGCGCTGAGCCGCGTCGCGGCGTCCGGTCGCGGCCGACGCATTCGCCATCACGCGAAGCTGGTCCGCGTCCAGGCCTTCGATGGCCCGCACGAGCGACGGGCCAGTGAGCTCGGCGTCGGCGATGCGGACCGCGGCGCCCGCGGCGACCATCGCCGCTGCGTTCTCCTCCTGGTGGCCGCCGCCGAACGTGCCCGGGATCAGGATCATCGGCAGCCCGACCAGCGCGGCTTCGGCGATCGTGCCCACACCGGCGCGGCTGACGACCAGGTCCGCGCGACCCATCAACGAGGGCATGTCCTCCGTGAAGGCAAGGCCGGTGTAGCCAGGACGCGCGTGGCGCTTGATTCCATCCGCGCCTTGCTGCCCGGCGACCTGGATGACCTCCTCGAACTTCGCGCACAGCTGGTCGAGGCCGGACCAGACCGCCTCGTTGAGGTGCCTTGCGCCCTGACTCCCACCTGTGACCAGCAGTCGGCGAGGCGGCACCTCCGGCGTACGGGGCTGGAAGCCTTCGCGCAGCGGCACGCCGGTCATCACGACCCGCACCCCCGCAAGCCGCTCTTCGGTTCCAGGCAGGGTCGTGCATACCGCGGCCGCCCTGCCGGCGAAGAACCTGGTCGCCAGCCCCGGCCGCACGTCCTTCTCATGCAATACATAAGGAATGCGGCGCACGCGGGCGACGGCTATCGCCGGCGCCATCACGTAGCCGCCCATGCCGAGCACGACATCGGGCCGGAACCTGTCGATGATGCGGAAGGCGGCGCGGAGAGCAACCGGCACGAGGGCCGGGAGGGCGAGATTCTTCCACGGGGCGTCACGGTCGAGCCCGCGTATGCGGACGGTCTCGAGGTCGAAGCCGGCCTCGGGAACGAGCCGTTCCTCGGGACCGCCGGCCCGGCCGACGATGAGAACGTCGCCATGCGGCTCCTCAGCGCGATACGCCCGCGCGACCGCGAGCGCTGGAAACAGGTGCCCGCCGGTCCCGCCGCCCGCGATCAAAAGCCTCATCACTCCTCCGATTGTTGCCGAGCGCCGGGCCAGACCCGTGGCGAGCGATGCTCAAGAGCATGCCGACCGCGGCCAGCGTGGTCGCCAGCGCCGTCCCGCCGTAGCTGAAAAAGGGGAGCGGCACGCCGGTGATCGGCAGCGTGTTGGTGACGGTCGCCATGTTCATCAGCGCCTCGAACGTGACCCAGGTGGTGATCGAGGCCGCGAGCGCCATGCCGAATCGATCGGGCGCACGGAGCGAGGCTCGGTAGCCGCGAATGCCGAAGGCGAGAAAGCCGAGCATCACGAGCGTCGTGCCGACCAGACCCGTTTCCTCGCCGACGATCGCGAAGATGAAGTCGGTGTGCGCCTCGGGCAGCCAGCCGTACTTCTCGATCGAGTGGCCGATGCCGACTCCGAACAGGCCGCCTGACGCAAGCCCATAGATGGACTGCGTGGCCTGAAAACCGGCGCCGAGAGGATCCGCCCACGGATTCTTGAACGCTGCCAAACGGCCCATGCGGTACGGCTCGAGCAGGGTGACGGCCACGAACGCGAGGCCGAGGACCGCGATCAGCAGGATGATGTGGCGCAGGCGGCCGCCGCCGGCCCAGTACGCGCTGACGAAGATTCCGACAGTGACGACGGCCGTTCCCAGGTCGCGCTCGAGCATCAGCAGGACCAGCACACCGGCCAGCATCGCGGCGAAGGGGACGAACACATGATTGAAGTCGCCCATGCGCTGCGCGTTGCGGTCGATCCAGTGGGCGATGAAGACCGCGAACGCGAGCTTGCCCACCTCGGAGGGTTGGAATGTGCCGAGCGGTCCGGCGTCGAACCAGCGCCTCGCGCCATTGATGTCCACGCCGATGTGCGGCACCAGGACCAGCAGCATGAGCAACGCCGCCGCCACGGCGCCCGCCGGGGCGAGTGGCCGGATGCGGCGGTAGTCGATCCGGCCCAGCACGAACAGCGCGGCGAAGCCGATCACCATCCAGCCGGCCTGCCGCTCGGCGTAGTAGAAGGCCGACTGGTGCTGCGTGTAGGCGAACGCGACGCTCGCGCTCGTGACCATCACGAGCCCGGCGGCGCAGAGCAGGACGGTTGTGAACAGGAGGTAGCGGTCGGGCTGCGGCCGCACGACGGAGCCTGCAGCCGTGCGGGCAGCGCCCGTCCACGAACCGCGTCCCGCGCCTCCTGAATTCACGCCGCAAACCGTTTGCGGACCAGCGCTTTGAACTGGTTGCCGCGGTCCTCGAAGTCCTTGAACATGTCGAAGCTCTTGTAGGCGGGGCTCAGCAAGACGACGCCGCCGGGGCGGGCGAGCTCGGCGGCGATCGCGACCGCCCCGTCGAGAGTCCGCGCGCGCACCACATGCGGGTGATCGCGCAACGCGTCGGCGAGCACGCCCGCGGAAGCACCGATGAGGATGACGGCCTCGGTATTGGTGAGCGCGTCCGCGACCCACTCGCTCAGGTCGAAATCGCTTCCGTAACCACCCGCGATGAGGATCAAGGGCGCTCCAGGGAACGCCGTCAGCGCCACGCGTCCGGCATCGGGGTTCGTCGCCTTCGAGTCGTTGTACCAGCGCACTCCCGCCCACTCGCCGACCAGCTCGAGGCGGTGCTCCACTCCTTTGAAGCCGCGGATGGCGTCGTTGATGGCCTGGTCGCTGAGTCCGGCGATGCGGCCGACCGCGGCCGCGGCGAGCGCGTTCTCCATGTTGTGCCGGCCGGGCAGCGGCATCGGCGGCTGAGGGTGATGGCGGTCGAACCAGACGACCTCGCCGCTCGCGCGCGGCGCGAGGTCGCGCACGATCGGATCGCGGGCATTCAGAAGGGCGTAGTCCGCGTGCTCGATGGCGCGGGCCTTGAGGTCGACGTAACGGTCCAGAGTTTTGTGGCGGTCGAGGTGGTCGGGCGTGATGTTGAGGATCACGCCCACGTGGAGCTGCGGCCGCCCGATCGACTCCAGCTGAAAGCTCGAAAGCTCGAGCACGACCCAGTGCTCGGGCGTGATGTCGCGCACGCGGTCGAGCACCGTATCGCCGATGTTTCCCCCGACGATCACGGGGCGGCGACCCGCTTCCAGGACCGCGCCCGTCAGCGCGGTGGTCGTCGTCTTTCCGTTCGTGCCCGTGATGCCCACGATCGTTCCCCTGCAGAGGCTCAGGAAAAGGTCGATCTCACTCGAGACGGCGATGCCTCGCGCCCGCGCTGCGTCGAGAAGGTCGGAATCCCAGGGCACGCCCGGGCTTGCGTACACGACATCGATGCCGTCGAGCACGCTCGAGTCGTAGCCGCCGAGGCGGAACTCGACGCCGCGCGGCATCTGGCTCAAGGTTGACTGCAGCTCGGTCGCGGGCTTGCGGTCCGCGACGCGGACTTTGTGGCCCTCGGCCGTGAGGTGCAGCGCGAGCGCGACGCCGCTGCGCGCGGCTCCTACTACGAGGGCGGTCAAAACTGATGGCGCACGAGAGCTACTGCAGCGATCGCCGAGATCAGCCCCGCGCCCCAGAACGTGAACGCGATGCGGTTCTCAGACCAACCCTCGTGGTGGAACGTGTAGTGGATCGGGGTCATAGGGAAGACGCGACGTCCGCCGGTGGCCTTGAAGTAGGCCACCTGAATGATGACAGACAGTGTCTCGAGTACAAACACGAGAGCGACGATCGGCAGGAACAACAGGACGCCCTGCTCGATCGCCATCGCGGCGATTGCGAACCCCAGCGCGAGCGCGCCGGTGTCACCCATGAAGACGCGGGCGGGGTATCGGTTGAACATCAGGAAAGCAATAAGCCCGCCAAACAAGGCGACTCCGACAGCCTTGTCTCCGCCGCGCGCTTGCAGGAACAGGCTCAGTGCGCCGATCGCGATGAGAGACAGGCCCCCGGCGAGGCCGTCCATGCCGTCGGTGATGTTCACGGCGTTCGCAGTCGCGACTATGGCCACGACGGCAAGCGGAAAGATCACCCACGGCGTGACGTGAATCAGGAAGACTTGCGGCTCACCCTGAACGGCCAGCCACGCGACTGGGAGAGCGAGGACCAGCTGGAGCGGGAGCTTCAGGCGCGCTGGAATGCCCCGCGTCCCGACGCGAAGCTTGCTGAGATCGTCGACGAGGCCAAGGAGCCCCCCGGCGATAAGGCCGGCGACGGCCGCGAGCGCGTCCGAATATCCGGCGACGAGCGCGACGATCCCCGCCGCTATCCCAAGCAGAACAAACAGGAAACCGCCACCTGTGGGGGTGCCGGCCTTCTTCTGATGAGACTCGGGCAGCTCCTCCTGGATGACCTGGCCTGCGCGAATGCGCCGCAGCGTCTGGATGAAAGGGGGATAGGCCGCGAGCCCGATGATCAGCGCGCCGAGGAACGTGATCAGGGCGAGGAGCATCGCCGGGTCCTTCGACAGCGGATTCGGTGGCCAGGCGGCCCAGATGCTAGGCGCGGCCGAGCACCGGAGCGAGCGCATCCGTTGATGCGTGAGCGAGGAGCGGAGGCCGCAACGACGCAGATGGGCTGCATGGGCGCCGAAGCTGCGTCGAAGGTGCCCGGCGAGGCTCCTTGGATCAATCTGAGGTCAGCTCATCGACCAGCTCGTCGAGCCGCACACCGTGGGACGCCTTGATGAGGACGCGATCACCGCGTCCGGCGTGAGACCTCACCCACTCCGCGGCGGCGGCGCGGTCGGCGACGACGTCCCCGCCGCCGGCTTCCGCGATCGCGCGCGCGTGTCCTGTGTCGACGACACAGAAGGCGTGGAAAATCTCCCGAGCGCGCTGACCAACTCGCCGGTGCGATTCATCGGCGAGCGGACCTAGCTCGCGCATCTCTCCAAGCACCGCGTAAAGCCGGCCGGTCCGAGGACGCTCGGCAATCGCGTCGAATGCGGCGAGCATCGACTCGGGACTGGCGTTGTACGAGTCGTCGACCACGATGAACCCTGCGACCGTGGTCTTCTCCTCGAGACGCTGCCCGACCTCGACGTCGCCGAGAGCGCTGGCGCCGATCTCGAGCGGCACGCCTGCGAATTCCCCGGCGGCAAGCCCCGCCGCCGCGTTGAGCGCCTGGTGGCGGCCGCCGAGCTTGAGGCGGACGTTCACGCCACGAATCGAGAACTCAGAGCCGTCCGCGTCGGGGCGGTATCCCTCGACCCTGTAGTCACCGTGCTCGACGCCGAAGGAGGCGACGCGCGCGGCCGTCATCTGCGCCAGCAGCGGATAGAACTGGTTGTCGGCGTTGAGTACCGCAAGTCCCGACTCGGGCAGCGCGGCGACCAGCTCACCCTTGCTCCGTGCCAGCTCATCGCGTGACGAGAAGAACTCGATGTGCACCACGCCGACGTTGGTCACGATGCCGATCACCGGCTTCGCCAGCGCGGCGAGTCGCGCGATGTCGCCCGGACGCTGCAGGCCCATCTCCAGCACCAACGCGGAGTGATGCGGCTCGAGGCTGAGGATCGTCAGGGGCACGCCCGTCTCGGTGTTGAGGTTGCCCTGCGTACGCAGGACGTTGAAGTGCTGACCGAGGACGGCCGCGACCATCTCCTTCGTGGAGGTCTTGCCGTTGCTGCCGGTGACCGCGACGACCATCGGCTGCACGCGTTTCAACGCGTGGCCGGCGAGCGCGTAGAGGGCCGCCCACGCGTCCGGGACGACGATCTCGACGATCCCCGGCGCAACGTCTGTCTTGTGCTCGACGACCGCGGCGGCGGCTCCGTGCGCCACCGCGTCGGCGACGAATTCGTGGCCGTCCATCTCCCCGCCCTTCAACGCGAAGAAAAGGCCGCCAGGCTGCACCTGACGCGAGTCGGTGTGAAACGTCGAGAACATCTCGCCGACCTGCGTGCCGCCGACTTCCCCGCCCCCGGTCACCTCGAGGATCTCGAGGAGGCTGAGTCTCATCGCTATATGAGAACTGTTATGCGGGGTCGGGTGTTATGTGCCAGCTCACGACGATGTTCTGAGCGATGGTCTTCCAGATCGGCGCCGCCGTGAGATAGCCGTCATTCAGCGTCCAGTCGCGGTCCGAACCAGGGTAGTGCGGCTTGCGCACGACGACCAGCATCGTGAAGCGCGGATGCTGCGCCGGGAGGAAGCCGACGTACGACGTCCAAACGTCCGATGAGTACTGTCCGTTGACCGGGATCTGCGAGCTTCCCGTCTTGCCCGTCTCGTCCTTGGCAAAGCCGGGGACGCGAGCCAGCGATCCGGAGCCTTTCTGGACCACCTGCTCCATCATCACGGTCATTTGCGCCGCGGTCTGAGGACTTATGACCTGGCGTTGCGGCTGGAGAAGCAGTGGGTTGATCTGGGTGCCGACGCGCTCGACGACGTGGGGCGGCGCGTACTTGCCGCCATTGGCGACGACGTTGACCGCCGCAAGCATCTGGACCATGTTCACGTCGATGCCCTGACCGAACGAGGTGGTCGCGTACTGAGAGTCCGCCATCTGGGACGCCGGCGGCGGCGCGACGAAGCTCTCGCCCGCGACATCGATGCCGCTCGGCTGCGTAAGCCCGAACGCCTGGAGGTTCTTGTAGAACGCGTCATGCCCTTCCGCCAGCATCGCCTTCATCGCGCCCACGTTGAGCGAATGCGCGAGCACGTACGTGTAGTCGATGTTGCCGTGGTTGGCGTGGTCCCAGTCGTAGATCCGGTACCCGCCGACGCTGAGGACACCCGGGTCGTTGATAACCGTGTTCGGCGCGATCACGCCCTGGTTGATGGCGCCTGAAAGAGTCACCACCTTCATGACGGACCCAGGCTCGTAGAGATAGCTGACGACGTTGTCCTTGAAGAGGGCCGGGTCGGTGTGGTTGAAGTCGTTGGCGCTGTAGCTCGGATAGTCCGCCCACGCGACGATTCCACCGGTCGACGGGTCCATGATCAGGACGCTGCCGCTCTCGGCGTTGTCCTTCTTGATGCCATCAGCGAGGGCCTGCTCCGCCGCGTACTGGACGTTGGCGTCGAGCGACATCACCAGGTCCTGGCCGTTGACCGGGTCCTGGTGCGTGTGCGAGCCGAGCACGATCTCGTTGTTGGCGAGGTCGCGATAGCTCGAGATGTAGCCGGGCGTTCCCATGAGAACCTTCTGGTACTTCATCTCCACGCCGGCCTGGCCGTTGCCATCCCAGTTGGCGAAGCCCAGGAGGTCGGCGGCCAGCGTCGTTCCGGCAGTCGCTCCGGGCAGGTAAGAACGCTGGGTTTCGTCCAGCAGACCGACACCAGGCAGCTTCAGCGCGCGCAGCTGGTCGACCTTCGCCTTCGAGAAGCGGCGCGCGATGTAGGCGAACTTCGCCTTGGAGGAAAGCGTCGCCAGCACCGACCCCTTGTCCACGCCCAGCACCGATGACAGTCCGCCGGCCACCATGTCGCGCTCGCCCGAGCTGATCTGGTCGGGCGAAACGAAGGCCGAGTAGACGGCCGTGTTGACGACGAGCTGGGTGAGGTTGCGGTCGAAGATCGCACCCCGGATCGCGGGCAGCTCGACGAACTCGCGGTACTGCTCCTGCGCCGCGGTGGCGAGCTGGCCGTGCTTGGCCACCTGCCAGTAGGCGAGCTTCGTCCAGACCGCGCCCGCAAGCAGGAGCGCGATGGCGAGCATGGAGAGGACGCGAAGCCGCGCGGAGCCAACACGCTCGACTCTTCCGGGGCGCCTGGCGGACAGCGCCCTTGTGGCCATTACTTCTTGGTGGAGGCCATGACGTCGCGCGTGCCGGCGACCTGGTTCAGCACAGCCGCGACCGCGCGCTGCCACAACGGTGTGGCGTCCGCGGCCGAAGCGCCGACGGGAGCCGTGAGGTCGACCGCGACCTGCTGCCCCGCCACATAGCTCGACGGAACCACACGCTGCATGCCGCTTTGGGCCGCTTGCTGCTGCACCTGCGCCGGCGCATGGAGCGTCACTTCCTGATAGCGGAGCTGGTCCTGCTCTGCGAGCAATTGCCGCTGCTGGTCCTGCAAGCGCGAGATGTCATACGAAGCCTGGGTGATCTGCGCGGCGATCGCCAGGTAGAACAGGAGGCAGATGACGACGGCGCCGAGACCGAGGTACGCGTGACCGAACACGTTGACGTGCAGGCGCTCCTGCGCGACAGCGCTTGCGACCTGCACGAATCCGCGCGTGCGTCGACGCCGCCGGGGCGGTGCGTTGACGTGTGGCGCCGCTGTCGTGCCAAGGCGCCGTCGCGCGAGTATTCGGGTCGATGTCAAGACGTGAGCCTCGTGTGTTGCGTGGACGGGATGAGTGCCCAGCGGCCGGAGGGGTTGAGCCGGCCGCTGGGGCTTGGAGGGATCAGAGCTTTTCCGCGACCCGGAGGCGGGCGGACCGGGCGCGGGGGTTGGCGGCCACTTCCTCGTCGGACGGCCGCACGGGATGACGGGTGATGGTGCGGAGGGTGGCCCGGTGGCCGCAGGTGCAGACTGGCTGCTGGGGTGGGCAGATGCAGTCTTTGGACTCGACGTTGAAGAATGACTTGACCAAGCGGTCTTCCAGGGATTGGAAGCTGATCGTCGCCATACGACCACCGGGTTTGAGCGTCGAAAGAGCTGCTCTTAGTCCTGACTCGATCTGGCCGAGCTCGTCGTTGACCTCGATGCGAATCGCCTGAAACGTGCGCGTCGCGACGTGGATGTCGCGCGGCCAGGCCTTTCGCGGAATCGCGGCCTCCACGGCCGCGGCAAGGTCGCGCGTGGTGCGGAGCGGGCGCCGCACCACGATGAACTGAGCGATGCGGCGGGCCCATCGCTCTTCGCCGTACTCGCGCAGGATTCGCGCGAGCTCGCCCTCGCCGTAGTCGTTGACCACCGTCGCCGCAGTCAGCTCGGTGGTCGGATCCATCCGCATGTCCAGCGGCCCGTCGGCGCGGAAGCTGAAGCCGCGCCGCGGATCGTCGATCTGCGTGCTGGAGACACCGAAGTCGAAGAGGACCAGGTCCGAAGGCGTGAAACCGTGACGCGACGCGATTGAGCCAAGCTCGGCGAATTCGCCGTGGACGACCACGGCGGCGGGACCAAAAGAAGCCAGCGACTCCTGGCCGGCGCGGACCGCGTTGGGGTCGCGGTCGATCCCAAGCAGCCTGCCGCCAGGCGTGATCCTCTCCAGTATCTGGCGGGCGTGGCCCGCCTGCCCGAGGGTGCAGTCGATCGCGACCGCGCCCTGCCTGGGCTGGAGCAGCTCTATTACCTCTTGTGAAAGTGCGGGGACGTGTGGGCTACTGCCCTGCGATGACCCTGTCAGCGAATTCGGTGAAGCGTCCTTGCGCGTCTGTGCTGTAGCTCTCCCATCGGGCCTCGGGCCAGATTTCCACCCGCGAGCCCATCCCGATCACCACTACGGTAGAAGAGCTCTCGATCGCCGCCAACCGGCGTTGTTCGGGCTGGAGGCTGATCCGGCCCTGGCCGTCCGGCTCGAACGGGACCGACATCGAGTACAGCGTGCGCGCCAGCGCTCGCTGGTCGGGTCCCGGCAGCGGGCTCTGCAGCTGGGCGGCCAGGGCGTTCCACAGGTCCGGCGGATAGATTGCGAGGACGGCGTCCTGGCTGACCGAGACGAAGCTTCCCTCGCGCAGCTGCTTGCGGAACTGCGAGGGGATCGCCAGCCGGCCCTTGTCGTCCACCTTCACCCGATGCGCTCCCGTGAACACGCGTCATCGGGCCTCCCAGTACTGCATACGGCGGCGCTGTGTGCGGGCGCACAGGCTGCAGCCGCAGCCGTGGAGCTCGATCGGAAGGCGGTTGCCGTGCTTGTCGAAACGGTGGTTCAGGCCCAGGTCGTCGCCTCCATCGCGGCTGCGGGGAGAAGTGGCGTAGAGGAGGTGTATGGCGTGCCTTACCTGGACGTAGGGTGCGACGTATGGTTCGATGTCTGCTGGGTTCACCACTTCTCCCCACTGATCACCGCGATTCGCCGCGAACCGTATCAACCTCGCTTAAGCCTGTCAATACCTTTACCACAAGATCTAGAGGTCCTAGAACGCACCAGCAAGCATCAGACCCATCATCTAGCGGTATCGACGGAGGGTGGCCCTACATGCAGTGGTGGAACGTGACAGCGGCGAACATCAGTTTGGTAGCATCGAATCCGGCGACGGCGGGTCGCTTACTTTGCTTTACCCGCTGCGCTTGAGCAGGCCGAGCCGCTTGGCGCGGTTTTCCGCCCACGTGAAGGCGAGCACCGAGACCGGGATGAGCACCGCGCCCATCGCCAGGAGGACGGCCACCGTCGGCAGCTGCTCCCCCACTCCCGCGCCGTCCAGCAGGCTTCGACGCATGCCCGCGAGCGAGTACGTCAGTGGGCTGACCACTCCGGCGAGCTGGAGCGGCAGCGGCAGCACACTCAGCGGGTAGTACACCCCGGAGACCAGGAGCAAGAACCCCTGGACCGCGAACGACATCTGCTCACCTTTCTGGGGCGAAAGCAGCGGCAGCACCGAGGTGAGGATCGCCAGACCAATGAGCGGGACGATCGAAGCAGCCAGGATGGCCAGGGTCCCGAGCAGGTTGGCGTGGGAGAAGTCCAGGTTGAAGATCGCGACCGCGGCGATGAGCACGATCAGAGTTCGCGCGAGCCCATAGCCGATGGCGAACAGGCAGATGCCCATCAGGTGGGTCAGGCGCCGCACGGGCGCCATGAACGTGTACTCGATCGTCCCCTCCCATCGCTCCCAGGCGATGGCGTACGCGGCCTCCATGAAGACGAGCGAGAGGTAGCCCCACAGCAGCGCGCCGATCAGCAAGTAGAGCTGCGCCCGCCTGAAATCGAAGGCCGCGCCGCCCGCGCCGAGCGTGCCGAGACCGGAGGCGAGGAAGCCGATCGAGAGCACGCTCACGATGCTGTAGAAGAGCCAGACCACCTCCCAGACCCAGTAGCGCTTGTACACGTAGAGCTGTCTTTCGGCGAAGCCGAAAAGCGCGCCAAGCTCGCGGCGCCTTACACCGATCATTGCGCCACCTGCGCCGGCTCGTCCTCTTCCTCGAGGGTCTTGCCGGTCAGATGCATGAAGACGGCTTCGAGCGACGCGGCGTCGTAACGGAACCTGAGCTGCGCGGGGCTGTCGTCGGCCAGCACCCGGCCGCCGTCCATCATCAAGACGCGGTCGCACAGTGCGGCCGCCTCGTCCATGTCGTGCGTGCACAGCAGCACCGTGATCTCGCGCTCGGCGCGCAAGGTCTCGAGGACCGTCTGCACCTCCTTCTTCGATCGGGGGTCGAGGCCCGTCGTAGGCTCGTCCATCAGCAGCAGCGACGGTGCGGTCAAGAAGCTGCGCGCGATCGCGACCTTCTGCTGCTGGCCACGTGAGAGGTGCTTCATCGGCTGGTCGATGACGTCGCGTGGCAGGCCGAGCAGCTCGAGGATCTCCACCACGCGCCTGCGAGTCCCGCCGCTGCTTCCATAAAGGCGCGCGGCGTAGACCATGTTCTCCCACGGGCTCAGCTCCTTGAAGAAGGCGGCCTCGACGGACACGCGGTTGACGTGTCGCCGCACCTGGAGCGCCTCGGTCACGACGTCCCACCCGAAGACGCGCGCAACGCCGGCGTCCGGAGTGAGCAGCGTGGCCAGGATTCGGATGAGCGTCGACTTGCCGCTTCCGTTGGGCCCGAGGATTCCCGTCACGCCGCCGCGGTCGACTGTGAGGTCGAGCTCGTGCAGCGCCACCTTGTCCTTCGATTCCCGTCTCCACCAGGGCGCGCCGGATTCGCGTTCGCGCACGCGGAACGACTTCCTGACGCCGTCTATCTCTATCGCCGCGGTGCTCATCACAAACTCCTGGAAACCAACACAAAAGAAAAAGGACCGTCGCGGTGCCCAACAACCGCACGGTCCTTTGCTTGAGCTCTGGCTTCTAGGTTTCGGTTACCGAACCAGAATCAATGGTGTGCGGATGGGCGCACTTCACCCACAAAGCGGGTGAAGCCCGTTCTGTTGATGACGCCCAATTAGCACACTCCTGAATGCATGGACACACCCGGATGGGTGTGGCAACCCCCTAACACTACTGGTCACAGGATCGTCAGTCAAGGGCCAGCTGCGAGATCACGAAGGCCATGACGAAAGCCTCCTCGCGCCACGATTCGTAGCGACCCGACGGTCCCATGTGACCAGAGCCCATCTCGGTCCTCAAAAGGATCGGACGCCGGCTTCGATCCATCGTCCGAAGCTTCGCGACCCACTTGGCCGGCTCCCAGTACGAGACGCGTGGGTCGTTGAGGCCACCCATGACCAGCAGCGACGGGTACTCCGCTTCGTGCACGTTGTCGTACGGCGAGTAGCTCTTGATGTACCGGTAGTAGTCCGCCTGACGCGGGTCGCCCCATTCGTCATATTCGTTGACTGTCAGGGGCAGCTTGTCGTCGAGCATCGTGGTCAGCGCGTCGACAAAGGGAACCTGCGCGACCGCGCAGGAGAAGAGGTCGGGCCGCATGTTCAGCACGGCGCCGATGAGCAGCCCGCCCGCGCTTCGGCCTCGGATCGCGATCCGGTCGGGCGCGGTGTAGCCGTCGGCGACGAGCTGCTCAGCGCAAGCGATGAAGTCTTCGAACGTGTTGCGCTTTTTCAGGAGGCGGCCGTTTTCGTACCACTCCCTCCCCATTTCGCCGCCCCCGCGGACGTGCGCGATCGCGTACACGAACCCGCGGTCGAGAAGGCTGAGCCGGTTCGAATCGAACATCGGGTCACTCGACGCTTCGTACGCGCCGTAGCCGTACAGCAGCAGTGGAGCCGTTGCGCGTTTCATCTCGCGACGGTACACAAGTGAGATCGGGACGCGAACGCCGTCGTGTGACGTAGCCCAAAGGCGCTCGGTCGCATAGTCGTCGCGGCTGTAGCCGCCGCGAACCGGCTGCTCCTTGACGATCGTGCGCTCGCGGGTCTCCATGTCATAGTCGAGGGCCGACCACGGCGCGTTGAGGGACGTGTAGAAGAAGCGCATCACATGGTTCTCATAGTCCGGGCTCGAGCCCGGGAACGCGGTGTAGGCGGCGTCCGGCTGAGCCACGACGTGGAGCGCACCCGTCGCCGAGTCCAGGACCTCGAGGCGCTGCAGCCCGTCTGAGCGCTGACCTAGAACGGTGTGCCGGCGGTGGACGTCGATGAAGTTCAGGCGCACGCCCGGACGCTCGGGCACGACCTCGCTCCACGAGTCGCGGCCAGGACTCGAGGGCGGCGCGGCCATCAACCTGAAGTTCGTCGCGCCATCGTTGGTGAGCACGAGGAACCGATCCTCCTGGTGCTCGATCGAGTACTCGATCCCGGTACGGCGTGGCTCCACGATGACCGGCTCCGCCTCCGGCTGGTCGCTGCGCAGGAAGCGACATTCGCTGGTGACCTGGCTCGCGCTCGAGATGACCACGTAGGCCTCGCTCTTGGACGATTCGACGTTGAGCTCGAACCGCTCGTCATCTTCCTGTAGGACAACCACGTCGTCGTCCACGGCCGTGCCCAGCCGGTGCCTCCACACCTGGTAGGGACGCATCGACGAGTCGGGGCGGACGTAGAAGAAGGTGCCGCTGTCCGCCGACCACGCCGCGCCGTAGTACACGCCACGAATCACGTCATCGAGGTCGCGACCGGTCGTCAGGTCCCGGAAGCGCAGCTCGTGCAGCTCGGAGCCGTTGAGGTCGGCGGCGTAGGCGACGAGGTTCTCATCGGGCGATCGCTCGACGTAGCCAAGCTCGAAGTAGTCGTGGCCTTTGGCAAGTTCGTTGCCGTCGAGGATGACTTGCTCAGGAGCGTCCATTGCTCCTCGCCGCCGGCAGTAGATCTCGTAATCCAGCCCCTCGACCGTGCGCGTGTAGACCCACCAGCCTTTGTGGAAAACCGGGGCCGAGTAGTCCGTCTCCTGCACTCGGCCCACCACCTCGGCGTAGAGCTTCTCCTCCAGCTCGCGCAGGCCTGCCATGACCCCGGCGGTGTAGGCGTTTTCCGCCTCCAGGTACGCGATCGCCTCGGGGTCTTTTCGGTCCCGAAGCCAGTAATAAGGGTCGGTGCGGCGGTCGCCGTGGGCCTCCAGCACACGCAGGCGCTGGGGGGCGACAGGTGGTGCGGCCGACACCTTCACCCGCCTAACTCTAGGGGGCCCTCAGGAGGCGAGCTTGAATGCCTTTCGGACCATCTCTTTGACGCCCGCCCGGCCGGCGTCGGCCGGAGAGGTGAGCTTGATGAAGCGCATCTCCTTCCCCCCTCCCTGCAGAAGCCCCGCGCCGTCGTCGAGCTCGCGACCCCGATAGAAAAAGATCATCGAGTGCGCGGTGAGCGTGCCGACGCCGACCACGTTTTCCCCGTCGACGGCGTAGCGGACGAGCTTCCACACCATCGACTTCGACCGCGGAGCGGCCATGTCATACGCGATCTCATCCGCGTCGGGTGCGACCTCGCGGATCGTCTTGATCGCGGCCTCCACGATGGGCCGGACGGCCGGTGGAACATCTTTCACGCGGGCAGATGTCGGCATCTCAATGGTTAAGACTAGGATCCGGCGCCAAAATCATCGGCCCGCCATACTTGCCACCCGTGCCTGGCACAGGGCTCGAGGTGCGCGGCCTGACGAAACGCTATGGAACCCTCACGGCGGTTCGCGACCTGAGCTTCGACGTCCGGCCGGGTGAAGTCTTCGGGTTCGTGGGCAGCAACGGCGCGGGCAAGACGACAACCATGCGCATCGTGCTTGGCGTGCTTCTTGCGGACGCGGGCGACGTCCTCTGGAACGGCGATCCGATCGCTTTCGAGACCCGCCGCCGCATCGGTTACATGCCAGAGGAGCGCGGTCTGTATCCGAAGATGCGCGCCGGCGAGCAGCTGACGTATCTCGCCGAGCTGCACGGAGTCGATGCCGCCACGGCGGCCAAGGCGGCCGAGCAATGGCTGCAGCGGTTCGACCTCGCGCAGCGCGCCAAGGACGAGATCCAGAAGCTCAGTCACGGTAACCAGCAGCGCGTGCAGCTCGCCGCCGCGCTGGTCTTCGACCCGTTGATGCTCATTCTCGACGAGCCCTTCGCCGGCCTCGATCCCGAGGCCGTCGACTCCATGAGCGAGGTCCTTCACGAGCGTGCGGCGGCGGGTGTGCCGGTGATCTTTTCCAGCCACCAGCTCGAGCTCGTCGAGCGGATATCCGACCGGGTCGGCATCATCCGGCGCGGCCACCTCATCGCGTCCGGCACGGTCGACGAGCTGCGTGGCCAGGGACCGGAACAATGGTGGGTCGACGCCCCCGCCGCGCCCGCGGGCTGGGCCGGCAAGCTGGCCGGTACAAAGCTCGTACGGAATGACGGTACGCGCTTGCTGATCGAGCTGGACGGCTCGACCGACTCGCAGGCGCTGTTGCGCGCCGCCCTTGCCGCCGGACCGGTTCTCGAGTTCCGGCGCGACGAGCCCAGCCTGCTCGAGATCTTCCGCGAAGCCATGACGGAGGACAAAGTTGCCGCGGTCGCGTGAGGCTCTGCAGACCGTCTTCCTGATCGCGCGACGTGAGTTTGTGACCCGGGTGCGAAGCCGGTTCTTCATCGTCGGCACGATCGTGTTCGTGGCCGCGCTTGCGGGCTACATCGTCCTGCAGGCCTACGTCCTGGGCCGCATGACTAGCACCGTGAAGGTCGGCTTTGACTCCAGCGCACAGGTTCTGGCGCAACCTCTTCAGACCGCCGGGCGCGCCGAGAAAGTGAACATCAAGATCCAGGATGTCGCCAACATCGCCGACGGCGAGGCGGACGTCCGCGCCGGAAGGCTCGACGTGTTGGTGAGCGGAGATCCAGCTGCGCCCGACGTGGCCGTAAAAGACACGCTCGATCCGACCGTCGGGGCCACGCTCAACGCGCTGGTCAAGCAGCAGGCGCTGAACCATGCCCTCGCCACCGCGGGAGTGAACCCGGCAGCGGTCGACGCGCAGGTCGCAGCGGCCTCGATCCACGAGGTGTTTCTCGACCCCAACGCAGCGATCAAGACCGAGCGCCGAATCGTCGGCATCTTCGTCGCGGTGCTCCTCTATGTCGCGCTGGTCATTTACGGGCAGCTTGTGGCCAGCGGCGTCGTCGAGGAGAAGTCGAACCGTGTCATCGAGATCCTGCTCGCGACCGTGCGGCCGCGCCAGCTTTTGATCGGTAAGGTCCTCGGCATAGGCGGGGTCGGTCTGCTGCAGCTCACGCTGCTCGCGGTCGTCGCGCTCATCACGGTGAGCCGAACCCAGGTCATCAGCGTCCCTGACGTCGGAGTCGTGTCCGTGGTGGCGGGGCTCTTCTGGTTCATCGTGGGTTTTCTCTTCTACGCCCTCATCTATGCGGCGGCCGGGTCTCTGGTGTCGAGGCAGGAGGACATCGGCTCCGTCACTGGACCGCTGTCGATGCTCATCGTCGGGACCTATCTGGCGTTCTTCTGGGTCGTAGCCAACCCCGACAATCCGATCGGCATCGGCCTTTCGATGCTGCCTCCGTTTGCACCCATCCTCATGCCCGCGCGGATCGCCACCGGAGACGCGCAGCTGTGGCAGGTGGTGGTGGCTGCGGTGCTGACGATCGCGGCGATCGCAGGCTTGAATGCCCTCGCGGCGCGGATCTACTCGAACTCGGTCCTGCGAATCGGCTCACGGGTGCCCCTGGCGCAGGCGTGGCGGGGTCGGGCCTGACCGACTACGTGCAGGTCAGCGCGCCGCGTTGGCCTTGCGGTAGGCGCCCGGCGCGAGGCCGAACTGGCGCCGGAACGCCTTGGTGACCGAAACCTCCGAGTCGTAGCCCGTAAGCCGCGCGATCTCGCGTATCCCGGCCTTGGTGCCCCGCAAATACTCCGCGGCGCGCGCCATCCGGTAGCGCGTCAGATGGCGCATCGGCGCCTCTCCTGTCGCGGCGCGGAATCGCTCGGCGAACGTTGAGCGCGACATGGACACGGCAGCGGCCATCTTGGGCACTGTCCACGCCTCGTCGGGATGCTCACGGACGAGCCGCAGCGCCCTGGCGATGCTCGGATCGCTGACCGAGGGCACGCCACCACTCGCTCGGTCGACCTCGAGCAGGCACTGGCGCAGGGCCTGGGCGAGCAGCGCATCCGTGAGGCGGGTGACGACAGCCTCCGATCCCGGACCGCTCGACGCCATCTCCGTGGCGATCATGCGGATGAGCCCTACGAGCCACTCCGGCGCACGGCCCTCGCTGCCGCGCAGGTGCACGACGGTCGGGAGGGCTTCGAGCAAGGGCCTTCCCGTCAGCTGATCGACCGCGAAGCCGCGGCAGAGCAGCTCGCTCCGCTCGCCGCCTCCACCGTGGTCCAGCCGGCCATCCACCGGAGGCGTGCGCTCGAGGATCGTGTCGAGCCACTGCACCGCGCTTTGGGGCGAGTCCTTGACGGTGTGCGCCTCGCCGCGCGGAAGGATCACGAGGTCACCGGCCGTGAGCCGGATTGGCCCTGGCTCCCCTTCCACCTCGAGCCACGCGTTGCCGGCCGTGAGCAGGTGAAACGCGGGTCGAGAGCGCGCCGCGACCTTGAAGCCCCATGGCGAGCTCATGTGCGAGAGGCAGTAGACGGTGCTGCTCACGGTCAGGCGAAGGAGCAGCTGACTCAGCCCGTCGGGCTCCACAAATCCTCCTAGCGATCGCATCAGGTGCCCTCGTGCTCGGGAACTTTGCGGCCGACCATCCAGAGGAAGAACCATGTCCCAGAGTCGCCCATGTACGCGAACTCCTTGTGCAGCGCCTTCTTGGTCGCGTCGAAGTCGCCGAGCGAGTCGAGGTAGCGCTTGAATCCTTTGTATTCGGCATCGAGCTCGAGCATCCGCCCGGCGTTGGAGGCGATCGCCTCCAGCTTCCGGCGGTTGCGAATGACGCGCGTGTCGCCCATGAGCTTGTCGATGTCCTTGGGCGAGAGCCTGGACACGCGCTTCGGATCGAAGCCCTTGAAGGCCTCCTCTATGCCCGGCCACTTCGCTTCGACCACCCGCCAGCTGATTCCGGTCTGAAACATCACCCGCGCCATCGCGTCGAGGTATCCGGAGAGCTCCTTCGGTGGCTTCGGCTGCTTGTGCTCGTGCATGGTGGCTTGATGTTATGCGCCGCCCGAGGCGAGCGCAGTTAATCGATTCGCCGGGAGGTTTTGCCGAGCCTCCTGGCGGTCGACCGGCAAAAGATTCCGGCGCGCTGGGCCTGTTCTCGCGGAGGCCGGATTCGTACCGTCCGCCCCATGACAACGACAGACGCCAAGCACGTGGTCGACCAGTACAACCGCGCCCTGGAGGGCAAAAACTTCGCCGCGGCACGGGGCTTCCTTGCCGACAACCTTCATTTCGAAGGCCCGATCGACCGGTTCGAGAGGGCCGACGACTACATCGCAGCCGTCACGCGGCTTTACGGAATGGTCAAAGGCGTCGAGCACCAGAAGACGATCACCGAGGGCGACGAAGTCGCGGTCTTCTACCTGCTCGACACGCCAGTCGCCAAGGCGCCCGTCGCCGAGTGGTACACGGTCCGGGGCGGAAAGATCGCGCAGCTGCGCGCGTACTTCGACGCCCGGCCGTTCTCGCCGCCTTCGCGCTAGTCGCCGGTCAGGGCTTCGGCGGGTTTCGCGCCACCGACGCCGACCAGCAGCAGCCATGCGCCCGTGACCATGAAGACGAACGAGCCAAGCATCCCGACGCCGACCACGTAGAGGCCCCAGGCCGAGCCGAGGAAGAAGATCACCGCGCCGGCTTGCTCGGTGAACAGGCACACGTAGCTGCCGACGGTGCGCATCACGACGCCCAGGTCTGCGGCCCCGAGGGCCTCGCGAAGGCTGCGGTAGAGGATCACCTCTACGACCACAAGGACGGCGATGATCTCCACGCCGATTGCCTGGTGCGATTGGCCTCCCATCAGGACCAGTCCGCAGCGCAGGAACACCGCGGTCAGTCCCGTCAGGATTGTGCGGGCGCGGTGGCGATGGACCGGGTGATTCACGATGTCGTCGAGGTGCAGCGTCATCGCGACGAAGACGAGGCCAGTCAGCGCCGCGGCACCGCCACCCACCATGACGAAGTAGTCGCGCCAGATCGATGGGTCGTACATGGGCGATTGCCGGTGATCTTAGACACGACTCGCGACCATTGCACTCCTTGCCGCACTTGCGGTGAATTCGCCGTCGAAATGCCGCATTTGCTAGAGTTTTCGCCGTGCCTGAAGGTTTGCGCATCGGCCAAGCGGCGGACCTGCTGCGAGTGAGCCCCGACACCGTCCGCCGCCTTATCGACGCCGGGAAGATCAAGACGCGGCCGAGCACAGGGGGTCAGCGCCGCATCGACCCTGTGGTTCTTGCGCGCTACATGGCCTCGCAGCCGAGGCAAGCGCCGCCGGCGGTCGTCAGTGAGTCCGCCCGCAACCGTTTTCAGGGCATTGTCACTCGGGTCGTCAAGGACGGTGTCGCGGCCCAGGTCGAGATGCAGGCCGGCCCGCACCGCATCGTCTCGCTGATGACACGGGACGCCGCCGACGAGCTGAAGTTGAAGCCTGGCATGCTCGCGATCGCGTCAGTCAAGTCGACCAACGTCGTCATCGAGGTGCCGCGCGCTTGAGATACATCACAGCTGCCGTCGCGCTGATCGTTGGCGCTTGTGGCGGGAGCGCGCCGCCAACCCAATCGCCTCCTGTGACCATCTCTGTGTTCGCGGCGGCGTCCCTCACCGACTCCTTCAAGGCGCTAGGGGACGCCTACCGCCTGGAGCACTCCAATGTGACCTTGCAGTTCAACTTCGCGGGCTCGCCCACGCTCGTGACCCAGATCGAGCAGGGCGCGCAGGCCGACCTGTTCGCGTGCGCCGACACGACGAACATGGACAAGCTGCGCGGCGACGGATTTACCTCGGGTACGCCGCAGGTGTTCGCGCACAACAAGCTCGAGATCGCGGTCGCTCCGGGCAACCCCAAGCGAATCAGCTCGCTTGCCGACCTGGCGCGGCCGGGACTCATATACATCTCAGCGGCTCCCACAGTGCCCGCGGGAAAGTACGCGACGCAGGCCCTGCAGAAGGCTGGAGTCAGCGTCACGCCGAAGAGCCTCGAGACGGACGTCAAATCAGTGGTCAGTAAGATCGAGCTCGGCGAGTCCGACGCCGGGATCGTCTACACGACCGACGTGAAAGCCGCGGCTGGAAAGGTGGACGGCGTGGCGATCCCAGACAGCGACAACGTCGTCGCGACGTATCCGCTCGTCGCTGTCAAGGACACCAAGCACGCCGACGTGGCCAATGCGTTTATCGCCTACGTGCTGTCGGCGACCGGGCAGTCGAAGCTCGAGTCCTTCGGCTTCCTCCACGCCTGAGCGGTGAGGCGCGAGCGCGCGCCGGTCTGGATCGCGATCCTGGCGGCGATAGGAGCCGCTTTTTTCCTGGTGCCGCTGCTGGGGTTGCTCGTGCGCACGCCGTGGGGCGACGCGCTGCGTTCGCTGACATCGCGTGACACGCTCGAAGCGCTGCGGCTGTCGCTCGTCGCGTCGCTGGCATCGACAGCCGTCGCGTTGGTTCTTGGCGTGCCCCTTGCGTGGGTCTACGCGCGCGTCGACTTTCCGGGGCGCAGCGTCCTGCGCGCGCTGACCACGCTGCCGATGGTCCTCCCCCCTGTCGTCGGCGGCATCGCCCTGCTCCTAGCCTTCGGACGCCGCGGATTGCTCGGCCCGTTTCTCGAGAGCGCCTTCGGAATCACGCTCCCGTTCACCACCGCGGCGGTCGTCCTAGCGGAGACGTTCGTCGCGATGCCGTTCCTCGTCCTCACGGTCGAGGCTGGGCTGCGCTCGATGGACCGTCGTTACGAAGAGGCTGCTCGAGCTCTGGGTGCGAAACGGTGGACGGTGTTCACGCGGGTGACGCTGCCGCTCATCGCGCCTTCGCTTACGGCCGGCGCCGTGCTGTGCTGGGCACGAGCGCTCGGCGAGTTCGGGGCCACGATCACGTTTGCCGGCAACTTTCCCGGCGTGACGCAGACGATGCCGCTCGCGGTGTACCTGCTGCTCGAGACCGACCCTCAGGGCTCGTTTCTGCTGAGCCTCGTCTTGCTCTTGGTTTCGCTCGTGGTCCTGGTCGGCCTACGCCATCGTTGGCTCATGATCCGATGAGCCTCGACGTCGCGGTCCGCACGCGTCTCGGCGCCCTCGACCTCGACATGCGGCTGACCGCCGGCGAGGGCGAGGTGGTCGCGCTGCTCGGCCCCAACGGCGCCGGCAAGACGACCCTCCTGCGCGCGATCGCGGGTCTCGCGCCGATCGACTCCGGTCATGTGCAGTTGGACGGGCAAATGCTGGAAGACTCGGCGACAAGCAGATATGTGCCGACGGAGGAGCGATCGATCGGTTTCGTCTTCCAGGACTACCTGCTCTTTCCGCATCTCGACGTCATGGCCAATGTCGCGTTCGGGCTCCGCTCACGGGGCGTCGAGAGGGCCGAGGCGCGACGTCGCGCGGCCGGCTGGTTGGAGCGCGTAGGGCTGGAGGATCGCGCGCACGCCCGACCGGCAGAGCTGTCCGGCGGAGAGCGTCAGCGCGTCGCTCTCGCTCGGGCGCTGGCGCCTGAGCCGCGCCTGCTTCTGCTGGACGAGCCGCTGGCGGCGCTCGACGCCACCATCCGGACCGAGGTGCGGCGCGACCTGAAGGAGCACTTGAGCTCGTTCCGCGGCGTCCGGGTGCTGGTGACCCACGATCCGCTCGAAGCCGCGATCCTCGCCGATCGCCTGGTGGTCATGGAAGCCGGCAGGCATGTGCAGACCGGGACGCCGGTTGAGGTCACGGAACATCCGCGGTCCAAGTACGTCGCCGACCTGGTCGGCGTGAACCTTCTCCGCGGCGAAGCGGACCACGGGATGGTGCGTCTGGGTGATGTCGCTTCGATCGCGGCGGCCGGGGCCGAGACCGGCGACGTCTTCGCCGCGATCCATCCCCGTGCTGTTTCGCTGCACCGAGCCCATCCAGAGGGCAGCCCGCGCAACGTGTGGTCGGGGCGGGTTCGTGGCATAGAGCTCTACGGCGACCGCGCGCGGGTGCGGATCGAAGGTCAGGTGCCGCTTGTTGCCGAAGTCACGCCCGCGGCGCTGGCCGAGCTGAAGCTCGGTGACGGCGTCGAAGTTTGGTTGTCCTTCAAAGCCACCGACGTCGGGATCTACGCGGCCTAGTCGATCATCCGGCGCAGCGCAGCCCGCGAGTGAATCGCAAGCTTTGCATACGCGTTGGCCAGGTGACTCTCGACGGTGCGCTGGCTGATATGGAGCGCGCCTCCGATCTCGCCGGCTGTGAGACCTCGTGACGCGAGCGTGGCAACTTCGAGCTCACGTCGCGTCAGCGAGTCGACGGCGTCGAGGGTCGGAAACGACAGGACGGGAAGCTGCCGTCGAATCGGCAGCAGCTTCTCGAGCCGGGTGGCATAGAACCGGACCAGAACGGCCAGCACGAACCCGACACATCCGATCAGCAACACGGTCGGCCGGTTGGAAACCTCCGAGGCGAGAACCAGCCAGAACACGAGGACGCCGACGAGAGCGACCGCAGCCGCAAGGCGCGGAGACAGGGTCCACATCGCCGCGACGAGGGGCAGGAAGCCCACCGACCCGACGACGTCGTCCGGGGTGAGCATCTCGATGGCCAGCACGCCGATGAGCGCGGCACAGAAAGCCGCCGCGGCGCCGCCTTCCCACTGAGTCCCGGCCAGGCCGAGAGGCCGGATCAGCAGGCTTGCATGTTGGGCATGGTTTCGGGCTGTTGCCATGCGCCGTGAACCCCTCCTTGACGCTGGTTGCGGGGATCATACCCCGCCCCGGACCAACCGGCCATGGGCAAGTACTGAGCTTGGTCATCAGTACAAAAACCCGTACCCCGTACGGATGACTGGGCGGCAGAGGCTGACGAGACTTCGCCTCAGATCAATTCCGGGAGAGGTTGGGTATGAAGCACTACTTACGTGTCGTCGTCGTGGTTGGCATTGCCGTTCTGGCCTTGATTCCGCAATCGGCGGGGGCGGTCAGGCCAGTCCGAACACCATTGCCGCCGTTCGTCTTCAGCTTTGTTCCGGGTACGCCAACCCAGCTCTGTGATTTCCAGGTCGACACCGCTCCCGCCGGGGCTACACAGACGGAAACCGACTTTGTCGATCAGAGCGGCAAGCTCGTACGAATCACCTTCACTGGCACGAATTTGATCTCGCTGACGAACCACGCGACAGGCAAGACCATCGTCCTCAACGCGAACGGCCAGGGCACTCTGTATCCCCAACCAGACGGCTCGTTTCGGGGAGCCGGCGGCGGACCAGGCCTTTTCGGGCTGTTCCAGGGGGACGATCGGGGGCCGGCACTCATCCTCATCAACGGACATGAGAGCTTCACGATCACCCCAGACGGCCACATACGCGACCTCGTGATCGTCGGCACCGTGACCGATATGTGCGCCGTCCTGGCTGCGTGAAATGAGCGGCGCGGCGGGTTACCCCGCCGCGCATGGCTTTCAGGTCAGGCGGTCTCGGACTGCGCGCTCGCGCCCACTTCCTGGGCCGCGGTCGGATCTGCCTCGAAGATTCCGAAGACGTTGCCCTCGGTGTCCTTGCAGTAGGCGAAGTAGCCCTGGCCCGGGACGGCGGTCTTCTCTTGCAAGACTTTGCCGCCCGCGTTCTTCACAGCGTCCGCACCTTTCTCCCACTTGTCGACGGTGATCGTGTTGATCACCGCCTGCTTCTGGTCGGAGCGGTCCATGATCGCGCCGTCGATTCCTATCTCGTCCTTGTCGCCGGTGGTGGCGAGCAGGTAAGTGAACGGTCCTCCCCAGTCCTGAAACTTCCACCCGAAGGCCTTCTCGTAGAAAGCCGCCGCACGCTTCGGGTCGTCGGCCGTGATTTCGAAGTGGCTGACTCGTCCCATGGTCTTCCTCCGTGAATGTGGCGGGCTCGGGTCCTCAGGATAGTGCGGCCTGAGCGGTCAAGGCGACGGGCGCCGGCCGGCTTGCCAGCCGCCGGGCGATGACACGCGCCACCGACGCCGCATCCTCGCCCACGCCGCCGACCAAGGCGGAAGCGAGCCTCGTCTGAAAAGGCAGCCCGACGAAGTACAGGCCGGGCTCGCCGTCCACCACTCCATCTGTATGCGCGGGATATCCGTCGTGCATCGCAATCCCAAACTCCACCCAGCTGTAGTCGCGCCTGAAACCGGTGCACCAAACGACGGTTTCCGGTGAGGCGGCGGTTCCATCTGCGAACGCGACCAGGCCGTCCTTTACACCGGTGACCCGTGGCCGCCGCTCGACCCCCACCCGCTTTGCGTCCGCCATCTTCAGACGGATCAGCGGGGCGCCGTGGTGGAGGATCAACGGACGCATCTTTCGACCTATCGGCGTTTTCACAGTTGCAACTCGATTGGCGTAGAACCAGAAGATCCGTCCCCCGAATGCATACAGGGCTCCGGGCACCTCCCCCGTGGCACGCCCGCTGAGGATTGTGTGGTGTCCCGACTCGGCCGCCTCGACCGCGATCTCGACGCCCGAGGTGCCCGCGCCAACCACGAGGACATCGCCCATCAGCTGACCCGCATTTCGGTAATCGAACGCGTGGAGCTGCTTGAACTTCGATGGAAGCTGGCGAGCGAAGTCCGGGATCTTGGGGCTGTCGTAGCCGGTCGCGATCACCACGTGGCGCGCGGCGAACGAACCGCCTGAGGTGTCGACGGCGTATCCGTCGCCGAGCCGGCGCATCCGCAGCACCTTTGACCCGGTCCGAACCGGCAGCGACCGCTCCGCGGCGTATGCCTCGAGGTAGTCCGCCATCTCGTCCTTGGTGGGATAGGCCATTTCCGCAGCCGGAAAGCGCGAGCCGGGCAGTCCGTCGAGCCGGGCCGGGGTGAAAAGCCGCAACGAGTCCCATCGCCGCCGCCACTGGTCGCCGATCCGGGGACGCCCTTCCAGCGCAACGCAATCGACGCCTTGACCGCGCATCTCGTATGCCGTGGCGAGGCCGGCCTGACCGGCCCCGATGATGATGGCGTCCCACTCTACTTGGCCCATTTGTTTCACTCCCTCTGCAATCACTACAGTCTAACTGCACTAAACGAAGTGGTACTGTAATCGGACCAATGTCGGCTGTCAAGGAGTCGGGCGTCACCCACAGGCAGCGCCAGGCCATGCAGACCAGGCGGCTCATCGTCGAGGCGGCGCGGTCGCTGTTCGTGTCGCGCGGCTACGCCGAGACGAGCCTCGAGGCGGTGGCCGAGACGGCGGGCGTCGCGCCACGGACCGTCTACTCGGTCTTCGGAAGCAAGAAATCGCTGCTCGGCGCCATCTGCGAGGCGTGGCTTGCGGAGGCGGGATTACCCGAGTCAATCGCTGAGGGACTCAGCGAACCGGACCTGCGGCGCCGGCTGCTTATCGTCGCGCGGGCGAGCCGCCGCCAGTGGGAGCTGGAGCGTGGCACCAGCGCGCTCTTTCAGGGCGCGGCTGCCTCAGACGCCGAGGTGGCGCGGATGCTGGCCGGCTGGAAAGAGGACCGCGCGCGAGCGTGGCGGCTGGTCGTGGATGGCTTGGAGTCGCAGCTGCGGCCGGACGTCGATCCCAGCCGCGCGGCCGCGTTGCTTCGCGCGCTCACCGGCTGGGAGGTCTATCTCGAGCTGGTGCCGGGAGCGGGCTGGACGCCCACTGACTACGAGGCGTGGCTTGGTGGTCTGCTCGCCGATCTCCTGCTCCCGGCGCCGTGAGCGGCGCGCGACACTACATCCATCTCTGACGGTCGCGGTAGATCTCCTCGACCGGGCCGTTGGGATGCCGCTCGCGGTATGCGCGAAACCGCGCGAGCAAGCTCCGGTAGCGGCGATTCGACGACCGCAGTCTGCGGTGCGGAATCTCGAGTAGATAGTTCTCGACCTTCCAGACGTTCGTGAGGGCGAGGCGCCAGTCGTACTTGCCGAGGGCGCGCAGATCCACGAGCTGATAGCCGGTGATGCGGCCGGTGAAGTCCACGTACGGATCGAAATAGCTCCAGACCAGGTCGCGAATGCCGCGGAACACGGGTTTGCGGCCGTTCAGGCCCGCATCCCGCGAGCGGGCAACCGAGCCCCACCGACCTCCCTGGCGAAACACGAAGATCACGTGATCCACACCGTCTTTCGATTCGAAGCTGACCACCAGCGGCGGGTACCCGTGTTGCTCCAAAATCACCGCCGCGGCGAGCGCCGCCTCCAAGCAGTGCGCGGTCTTGAGGCGGACGACCTCGCGAAACGATCGGAGCGTATCCCCGTGCAGCTCCCAGTTGTAGGGCAGCTGGCGTAGGAAGTTCTGGACCTGTTCCGGGGTGCGGTGTCGCTGGATGATTCGCCGCTCTTCGCGGGTGAACACGTCCGGCGCCTTGGGCCGATGAGTCATGGGCGGACTATTTTGCAACGGCCCCGCAGTCGCTGATTCCGCAATCACCGATGACTCTCAGATGGTTGGGTCCTCCGGCTGCTGTCAGGCACCGCCACGATCACGGACGAAGTCGACGCACACGAAGCTGGTCAGAAATGAAGAAGCACTGCTGGCGCGGCGCGCCTAGCCTGAAATCCATTGACCCAACACGACGCGAATAGCAAAGGAGGAGACCGATGAAGATCAAGCTGACGACCATCTATGTGGACGACCTTGAGAACGCCCTGCGCTTCTATACCAACGTGGTCGGCTTCGTGAAGAAGGCAGACGTTTCGCAAGGAGGATATCGCTGGCTCACAGTGGCGTCGCCCGAAGAGCCCGATGGCACGGAGCTCCATCTCGAGCGCAACGACAACCCGGCGGCCAAGGCTTACCAGCAGGCGCTCTTTCAACAAGGCCAGCCCGCAGCCATGTTCTACACGGACGACATCCAGCGCGACTACGAGCGGATGAAAGCCGGCGCCGAATTCAAAATGACCCCAACCAAGGTGACTGGCTCGACCATCGCCCAGGTGGATGACACCTGCGGCAACCTGATCCAGCTCACGCAGCTGGACCGTGTACGCAGCGAAGCGGGGCGCCGGTAAGCCGGTCGGAGTCGTTCAACCGGCAGCAGACCTGCTGACGGCACAGAGCAGATCTACGCAGATAGCCCCCGCATCTGTGCCCCGATCGAGAATCAGTCCGGGTATTCGTCCTTCCGCCAGCTGCGGGGTTCGGCGGGTTGGGCTTTGGGCGTTCGCTCGAGCAGGAAGCTGAAGTACGGAGCGACGAACGGGTCCGGCGCCGACACCGTGTAGGTGTGGTAAACGGTCCCGTTCTCCCGCGCGAAGGCGATCCAGCTCGGGTTCTCGCGCATACCGTCCTTCAGCGCAGCCCCGACCTGGCTCGACCACTCCACGAGCCAGTCGGGCGGGTTGTCGACCATCTCCGTGATCTCGGGAATCTGCTGCGCCTGCTCCTCGGTCAACGCGAGACCGAAGTCGAACGCGAAGTCGCTGTTGTAGGTGGAGACGTAGGGGAACTGCCAGCCCATGCGCCTCTTGTAGGCCGCCAGCCGCTCGATCGGCGCCCGCGAAAAACAGACCAGCGTCACGTCACGGTGGCCCAGGTGAACGAGCGAGCCGTCGAGCCCGTCGGCCAGGCTGGTGCAGCCAGGGCAGGCGCCGATCGTGTAGTCGGGGCCGAACATGATGTTGTAGGCGAGCAGCTGTGAGCGCCCGTCGAAAAGGTCGGCCAGGGTCTTCTTGCCATCCTCGGTGTCGAACTCGTATTCCTTCTCGACCCGGACCCAGGGCAGATCGCGACGAGCTCTCGCGATCTCCTCATTTCGCTTCCCCTGATCCGCCTCGAGCTTGGCGAGCTCGTCGCGGGCGATCTGCCATTCCGCGCGGGTTCCGATCCTGTGTTCGCTCATGTCAACTCCCTCCAGTCCGAGTCAAGCGCTCTCGCGCGAAAGCCACTACCCATCAAGCCGGCTCGCCGTCGAGGAAGTTCAAAGTTACGGCAGCGAATAGTGGCGAATCGCCGATGTTGTAGTGCGTGAGGCCCGGCAAGATTGCGAGTGCGTGACCGCCGGCCGGCCGGCCCTCGCCCATCCAGCCGCCGTCCCGCACCCCGCCGCCGAGCAGCTTGAAAATCTCGACGTAGTGGCTCGGCGGAGCCATGTCTGCGTCGGCGGCGACGATGAGCGTGGGCACCTGAAGGCCGCGGACCTCGTCGGTGAAGTCGAAGTCCTTCGCCATCGCCGCGCCGATCTTGTCGAGCAGCTTCGGGAAGTCCTCGGGATGTGGTGCGACCCTTTGGTAGAGCTGGTACATCGGCGTGTCTTTCATGAACTCCGCGGCGGCCGCGCTGACCTGGCCTTGCTGCGCTCTCATCTCCGCATAGATCGCGTCGGGGCGGATGTTCGCCGAGACCGCGACCAGCTTGCGCACCTTGGCCGGGTACTTCGCCGCGGTGTGCAGCGCAACGCCACCACCGAGCGAGTAGCCGACCACGTCCGGCTTGTCCAGACCGAGATGGTCGATGAGGCCGACGACGTCGTCGGCCATCAGACGAGCGTCGATTGGTCGATCGATGTCGGCGGTACGACCATGTCCCTGCAGGTCTGGGGCGATGACCTGATGGCGCTCGGCGAGTAGGGGTAGGACGGGGCCGAACGTCTCGTTCGACATGAGTCCGCCGTGCAAGAGGATCAGCGGCCGTCCGGCACCGTGCGTCTCGTAATAGAGGTCAAGGCCGTTGACCTTGGCGTACTTGCCGGTGGCCTTCGTGTCGGTCGTCCTACTGGTGGTCATGGTCAAGCTCCTTACGCGCTAAATCGAATCCTGTAGGTAAGACTCAATCAGTGCCGGAATTCATCGGTGCAGGCGAAACAAAACCTCGAGCGACGAATCAGCGCCCCATGCCAGTCATCACTCACAGCAGGTCCACTGTTGAGTTGGAGTTTCGACAAACAGAGATGGCAACCGGTGAACAGGATCCCAGAGTTTGGCGATGAGCACTCGTGCCCAGGAACGAGACGTACGACGACTGCAGCCCGCCACGCATTCCAAGGGGCGGCGGCTGCGAGAGGGACCTTTCTGGCGGACTTCACCGCAAGAGCGGCCCCAATCCAGGTTCAGGCCCCGCGAGGTGCTCGCGGGCGCTCAAGCGCTTCCCAGCGGCAGTAACTCGAGCCGGCCCAGGCCGTTCTGTCTGTCAATGCGACTCGTAGCGTTCGCGTTACCTATCTGGCTGCTGGCTGGATGCGGCGGCGCTCCCGCCACCGCTGGTCCTGCATCCGCCAGTCCGACACTCAGCGCGACAAGCTCCTCTCCGCGCACCTCATCACCGGTGCCATTTTCAACACGGCTTCACTGCGAGCACTTCGCAACGGGCCGGCCGCTGGCGCTCTTCCGCGATACATACGACGCTCAATCTCCACTCGGCGTTCTCGACGTATCGAATCCGGTCGCTCCCATACTCGACTGCATCCTCATTCCTGCTCAGGGCGGCCGGTTCCTGTCGGCCACCAGGATTGCTTTCTGGGCCTCTGACTGGCTTGGGCTGGTCGATCTTGGGACCGGCGTGATCACCGAGACAGCCAAGCTTCCAGTCGTCGCAGCGAATGGCGCTTTCAGCGCCGATGGCGCCGAGTTTGCGTACCGAGCCTATGACGACGCCGGTGGAATCCAGGGCCACCTTTATCGGGATGGAGTCGATCATGTCGTCTATTCGCAGGAGCCAGTCGGCGGCCATGGTGGTCCAGGTCCGGACTTCGGACCATTCGACCAGATGGCGTTCGCGCCCGACGGAACCGCTTTCATGGATTACATGCTGTTTCGTGCGCCGTCGGGTCCCGCGAACCTGATGGTGTTTGCGCGAGACGGCACTGTTAGAGCGCAGCTTCCCGGGTCGATTGGCCTGTGGAGCTCGATGGGCAGCGCACTCTATTTCACTGCCCCGAACTACGCGACGCCCTATTCCACTGAACTGGACGAGCTCGACTCGAACGGTCAGCGCCACACGGCCTCGACAAGCTTGAAAGGCTATTGGTGGCCAACCCTCGCGCCTGATGGCGCGAAGATCGTTTACAACGCGCCTGACAGTTCTGTGCCCGACTGCGGCGGAGTTCCGCACTTATGGAGCGTCGACCTTCAAACCGGTAAGACAATGCAGCTGACGAAAGCCCAGAGCTCGACGCCTGTTTTCGTCGGACCAAACGTCATCTGGTCAAACGAGGAGCAGCTCACCCAATGCGGTCTGGGCGGACCGAGTCAACCCGACGGCGTCATCTTGGCGCACGACCTGACAACCGGAATTGACTCGCACGTCGACCTGTCGTTCTATCGCGATCTCGCCGGCGCACCGCCCCAGTACATAACGTCGGCCTGGATCCTGGATACGAAGCTGTAGTCCGAACGCTTGGCCAACCGCCAGGCGGCTCGAACGGGTCTTGGGCGCTTTCAGCCGGACGGAGCACCCAATTAGTACCCACATGCTTGTTCGCTGAGTTCGGGTAGCGCCGCTGCGGCCGAGGATTCAAGATCAGGTGAGCCACCCATCTCGCGGTATCGGAGCCAAGAAGTCGCACGCGAAAGCTTCTGTATCCCGGTATTTCGAGCTCAGACGGGGTTGTGGGCCAAGGGCGGCGTGTAAGCCGGGTTCTGTGTCAGCGAGTTCGACTCAACCATTCTCAGCACAAAACGACACCTAACGACACTCCCTGATTGAGGCCGACTGCGTACTGGATGCGTACTGGTACGCCGAACCTACTGTCTCCAAGTTCAGGCGCCAGAGCCCGAGATGTCCGACTCTCTGGACCTTGATGTGAAAGGAGTCGGTTCAGTGCATGCCGTTGAAAAAGTCCCAGACCGCTGCGCTCGCCTTCGGCTCCCCCGGGACGGGATCGAGGGTCGATCCGAACCACTTGTTGTGGCCACCCATCACCGTGTCGAGCCTCACAAGGGAGGTGCCGCTGCAGCGCTTCCACAGAGTGGTTTTCGTGATGCCGTTCTGGTTCACCGATGGATCCCCGGTGCAACCGTCGACGGTCGCCCAGTATTTGACGACGTCGAGGGTCGGCGGCGCGTTTAGGCCTCCACCTCCCTCATATGGAATGAAGCTGTCTGCGGTGCCGTGCATCTCCATCACTGAAACCGGCTTCGCGAGCTTGTTGTCGGAGCACCTCATAGAAGCCTTCCGCTCATCGAGCGGCATGCCTCCCGATATAGAGGCGATCGCGGCGATTCGCTCAGGAATGGCGCACGCTAGCGTGTAAGCCATGTGGCCTCCGCTCTGCAGTCCCGCGACGAAGATTCGGTTCTTGTCGATGGGCAGTTCCATGGTGAGTTGGTCGATCAGCTGCGAGAGGAAAGTGAAGTCATCTGCCATGGTCGGGTCGAGGAACTCGTTCCAGCAGTGGTTGAAGCCCGGTCCGAAGTTCGCCAACCCGTCGGGATATACGGCGACAATGCCGGCGGCAGCGGCCTGCTCGTCGAAATGCGTGATGGCTGCAAACTCGTCGCCGCCGCTGCCGCAGCCATGCAGCAGCACGACCATTGCCGTTGGGTTCTGGCTTTCAAGCTTGTGAGGCGTGAAGAGCCTGTATGTATGTGCCAGACCGCCGACCGAGATCTTGCCGTGCTCGACAGAAGCCGGGTAGGGCCTTGCGGTGGCGACCGCTGAGGTCGGGGATGACCCACAGCCACCGAGGACGAGGCCGACCAGTACGGCTACCGCCGAGGACCGGCGCGCCGCCAACTGGCAGGTCATCAAGGTCGCCAGGCTCCCTCTTCGTTGCATTTGTGCGGACAACCTAAGCGCTGGCCGACCGGGAGGAATCGGGGAAACCCCTCGACCTATGCCCTACCTTTCGCCGGCTCGCACCTCGGCCCTGTCCCACGACCAGAGCTCTTCGTTCACAGCCAACGGCACCGAGATGATCAGTGCGCCGCTCTGGTCGCTGAGCTCCTGCGCTAACCACCTGTCGAAAGGGTCCGCGGAGGCATCAAGCCTCTGTAGCCAGGTCTCGGGTTCTTCGCCTTCGACGGCCACGATGAGCAGGTCGCCGTCTCCGCCGTGCTGGAGAAATACCGTGAGGCCGACACCGAGGCCGCGCAGGCTGTCTTGGAACTCGGCAAAGTGGATGCCGTTGAGCTCCATCGCGAGCTCGTGGAACCGGGCGGCCTTGCCCGCAATCAGCGGAAGGGCCATGAGGTACAGGCTCCCGCGGCGCAGGGGTCGGTGCCGAATCAGCATCTCCGCCCGAATGGGCGGCTCAGCGGCGGTTGCCGCGTCCGTCTCGCGATAAGCAAGAACCATTTCGCCGTTCGAGGTGCGCTGGCGAAACGTCGCGGCGCGCGCGATGCCTTGACGTTCTGCCTTGGTGGCGGGCGCGCGGAGCTCGACGTCGCGGGCGATGGCCAGCGGCACGGCATACCCGACCACGACCGGTGACGCCGAGCTTCCGACCGTGCTTGGCTTGATCGTCGCCTCGCAAGCGTAGACGCGGCAGCGCGCATGCATCTCATTCGGCCGCGGTCGGCCATGAAGCTCGCCCTCGACTATGGCAAACAGGGTGTTCAGGCCCTCGTATCGAGCTTCAGCTGTCCGGAAAGTCAGCGATGTGATGAACACCCGGCCGCCTTCCTCGATCTGGGAAAGACCGTTCATCTCCACAAAAACGCGCGCGTCGTCGTCTGTCTCGAGTACTCCTCGGAGCGTCGGCGTGTTCACGTTGTCCGATCTCTTCTGGGCGATGTTCGTGAGCTTCACCCGGCCGCTTACGCGTTCGGTCCGCAACTCACCTTCCATCGTTCCGTGGTACTGGCCGCCTATGCCGTAGTCGACGAAGTCGACCGCGACGTAGGTCAGGTCCATCTCGCCGATGGGGGTGAACTTCATCAACCGCAGAATAGCCATCCCCTCAACCGAGGAATCAGGGAAAACCCTCTGGTCAAGACCGGCCGGCGAGAAAAGAGAGGGTTTTCCCGGATTCGAACGCAACAAGCCGCGGCTACCGTCGCCATCAAGCGAAGTGCGACTCTTAAGGAGGATCTGCTGATGGTTCTGATAGCAGGGGGCACCGGCCGTCTCGGCACTGTCATCGTCGAGCGCTTGACTCAGGGCAACATGGCGGTTCGTGTGCTGACCCGCGATCGATCACGTGCCAAGCACCTGCCAAGCGACGTGGAAATCGTCGTCGGCGATGTTCGCGATCGTGCGGGCGTTGACGCGGCTGTCAGCGGCGCCAGGACGGTCATCTCCTCTGTCCAGGGTCTCGACGATCCGAAGTCAAGTCCGGACGCGACCGACCGCGTCGGCAACCAGAACCTCATCGACGCGGCCAAACACGCTGGGGTCGAGCATTTCATCTTGGTCTCAGCCCGGCCAGCGACTCCGAACCATCCGATGAGCATGGCGCGCGCGAAGTACGCCGCGGAGCAGTACCTGAAGCAGAGCGGCCTGAGCTGGACGATCATCCGCCCGACCGCGTACATGGAGTTCTGGGCAAATCTCGTGGGCAAGCCTATCCTCGAAACCGGCCAGACTCGAATGCTCGGCCCAGGCACCAGTCTCATGAACTTCGTCTCGGTGCGCGACGTCGGCAAGGCTGTTGAGATGGCGGTCACTGATCCGAGTCTTCGCGGCGTCGAGCTCGATGTGGGCGGCCCAGAGAACCTGTCGTTAAACGAGGTGGTCGCGATCTTCGAGCGTGTGGGCGGCAAGAACGCGAAGGTCAGCCGGCTACCAGTTCCAGCCATGCGCGTCATGTCGGTCGCGCTCAGGCCTATCAATCCCGCGATGGCCCGAATCATGGAGACGGGCGTCGCGATGTGCACGACGGACATGACCTGGGATGGCCAAGAGAATCGAAAGCGCTATCCGTGGCTCCCTCAAACCAACCTAATGGAGGTCATCGAGGCGAGCCGCCGGCCCGTCAGCGCTTAGCGATCGTCCAGTGCGACGCCGCGAGGCGGGCGACCAGCTCGCTGCGCGACCGCACGCCTAGCTTCTCGTAGACCCGGGAAAGGTTCGATTCGATCGTCTTGACGCTGAGGAACAGCTCGGCGGCGACTTCCTTGTTAGTGCGTCCGGCTGCGACCAGGTCGGCGATCCGCGCCTCCGTCGGGGTGAGCTCCCCTGGGGCCGTGCGGGGCGGGGCGGTTCGCGTCAGCTCAGCATCGGCACGCCTGAGCCACGCATTGGCGCCAAGAGAGCGAAGGATCGCGAGGGACTCTTCAAGCGCCTCTCGGGCAGACCGCTTCTGCTTGGTCCGCCGCAGCACCGCCGCGTAAGCCAGCAGCGTCCGCGCGTGCTCCAGTGGCATCCCGAGACGACCGTGCTCGACGAGCGCGACGTCGAACTCGGCAAGCGAAGTTTCGCTGTCACCGTGTGCCGCTGCGATGAGAGCGCGGCTGCGAGCGCCGATGGCGCGCTCCCACGGATTGTCGTAACCCTTGAAGCGCGTGAGCACCAACTCCGCGTCCGCCATACGTCCGGTCGCGACGAGGGCCTCAACCTCATCGCCTTCGGCGCGGATGCGTCCGACGTGGCTCGGGTGGGTCCGTAGGCGATCGAACCATCGGTTCGCCGCGACTGCGTCGCCGCCGGCCAGGGCGATCTGGCCGAGCGTCGCTAGAGCGCGGCAGACATAGGGATCGTTACCCACGGTGCTGGCGGTAGCGAGAGCCTCCTCTCCCGCGACGCGACCTGCGTCCAGCTCACCGCGGCAGCAGTGCAGCATCGCCTGCGCGTTCAGCGGCAAGCACGCGTACGAACGCTGGCTGGTGTGCAGTACAGACTTCTCGCACTCACGTAGGTAAACGGCCGCGAGCAGCCAATCGCCGGACCAGCATTCGAGCTCCGCGAGATGAAAGAGCACTGGAGCGCGCAGCGACTCGTCGCGGCCTTCAGTCTCCGCCAGGGCCCGCTTGAACAGCGCGCGGGCGTGAGAGAAATCGTCCGACCATTTGAGCAGGGCGCCCCAGAGCATCATCGGATGCAGGCCGCCGCTCTGATCATCGAGAGTCGCCGGAATATGGCCTTCGGCCATGGTGGCTGCCATCGCGCGAGTCTCTGGGCTCACTGGTCCGAAGTTGCTCTCCGTCATGCCTCGAGACAGCCGCGCGACCGCGATGAGCGACTCATCCCCACTTGTCTTGGCGAGCTCGCTGAGCCGTACGCTGTGCTCGAGTGCCTCCCTGGTCTTCCCGCGTTGCAGGAGGATCGTGATCAGGTCGCGCTCCACGGCGGCGGCGGTCAGGACGTTGCCTTCGACGAGCACTAGCGCCTCTAGGAGGTATCTCTCGGCTTCGGCAAGGTCGTCGCCGCCGAGAACGAGGCTGCCAAGAAGCCGCAGCGCCTCAAGTGGTGGCCGATGGCCGGCAGTGGTCGCATCGACGACGTCCCTGAGCATCGCTCGCGCGCCAGGAGTGTCGCCCGCGCGCATCCGATATTGAGCTGTGATGATCCGGCGGCGAGTGATTGCGTCATTCATCCCGGCGGGCGTCAGCTCGCACGCTTGTTGGGCGAGCGCGGTCGCGGCGTCGGGCGCTCCTCTGGCATCAGCCGACCGGGCGGCCTGTTCCAGCGCGTCGGCCACTGCCGCGTCGGGGCCCGCCGATGCGAGCGCCAGGTGGCGGGCTCGCTCCTCCGGATCGGTGACCAGCGCGGCAAGCTTCGAATGCAGCCCGATCCGCGTTTCGGCGTCCGCCATCGCGTAGGCGACCGACGCGAGGAGCGGATGCGAGAACCGCAGCCTCCCATCGACTCTCTCGAGCACGCTCGCCCGCAGCGCGGGCTCGAGGACACGCGCAGCCGCGGGGTCGAGCCGCCGTAGGAGGTTCTCATCCGGACGAGAGGTTGCCGCGACCGCGACGAGAAGGTGACGCGTCCCGGCGGGGAGGCCGGCCACTCGGCCTTTAAGAGCCTCCATAAGGCTGGCTGGCATCGGCACCGGCTCATCGGCCATGAGGTCCTCTCGGCGTTCGACGATGAACCGTGCGATCTCGATCGCGAAGTACGGATTACCCCGCGATGCTGAATACACTTTGTCCAGCTCTGATTTGCGCAACGCGCGGTCCAGCTTGTCGAGCAACAGATCGTCGATCACGTTTAGGGGCAGCTCGCGCACGCGCAACCGGCGAAAGTCCTCGTCAGCGATGGCTTTCCGAAGCGTCTCCACGCGATCGCTCACGGCGGGAAGCCGCGCGGTTCCCATGAATTTGACCCGCTCGTGCTGCAGGCGATGGATCGCGAAGGCTAGGACTCGCATCGAAGGCGCGTCCATCCACTGCACGTCGTCGATCGCAACCAGCACGTCGCCTTCGCTCGTCAATTGCCGCAACAACCGAAGAAATGCCGTGTTCACCGCGAGTTGATCTGTCGGGCTCTGCGTAATAGGCGCCCGGAAGAGCGCTATATCCAGGGCCGTCCGAAGCGGCTCTGACAGCAACGCGATCGCGTGTTCGGGCGGAGGATCGAGGAGATCAGCGAGGACGCCGAACGGCAGACCGGCATCGGCCTCGGTCGGCGTCGCGCCAAGGATTCGGTACCCGCGCAGGGCGCCGAGTTCGAGAGCCGCCTTCCACAGGATGGTCTTGCCTATCCCTGGCTCACCTTCCAGCAGCAGCGCTCGCGCCCGGTCGGTACCCGACTCGAGGAAGCCGCGAAGGCCGCCCAGCTCGTCAGCACGTCCGAGCAGCTCGGCACCCACCATGGGCGAAAGTTAAGTCACGGCCGGTAGTGGCGCAACTGACCGCATCGAGCCGGCCATCTGTTGTCGTCGGGTCGCGACCGAGAACAGACCTCGCTCGGCAGATCAGGCGGGGTCACCTCTGGTTCGGTAAGCCGTGAGACCCGGAGTAGGCGGGATCAGATGGTGGAAGTCAGTTCAGGTCCCAAACACTCGCCGATCTCAAGATACTGAACCCGGTGCGTCACAGTCCTGACCCGTGCGTCATCAAGCATGACCGCGCGTAGGAGTACAGAAGGTTGGCCAGCGACTTACTGTAGGTGGGGCACCGGTCCATCGAGTTCGCCATTCCTCGCCACGTTGCTAGACGTGAGCAGAGACCGCAATCTGCCGCCCGCAACTTACGGTTTTGCGGATACAGAAGGTGGGCCGAGAACGGACATAAGCCGGGTTCTGTATCCCTCGCGGGACGGTGACCATCTGTCTCGGACGCCGGTTGCCCGACGCCTCTAGCGACCGAAACCCGAGGACTGGGCGAGCAGCCGTTAAAACGTCCTCCTATTTGGTCTTGCTCCGGGCGGGGTTTACCTGGCCGGCCGGTCACCCGTCCGCCGGTGGGCTCTTACCCCACCTTTTCACCCTTACCTGCCGACGTTTCTCCGGAGATCAACGTCGACCGGCGGTTATTTTCTGTGGCACTTTCCTTCGGGTCGCCCCGACTGGGTGTTACCCAGCGCCTTGCTCTTTGGAGCCCGGACTTTCCTCCGAACGCTATTCACTTCGCCGGCGGTCACCCGTCCGCCTCGGCCCGCCGGTAAGTCTACCCACGAATGTTGGCCAGCATGCGCTGCGTCCGCGCGGCCAAAAACCGCCCATTGGTGAGCTGGAAAAGCCCGTGGATGATGTGCCCGGTGAACCCCTTGGCGCGGCGATTCATCGAGACCGTCAACACGCTTCCGCCTCCCGTGCGCGGCCGCACCTCCATGCGCCACGTTCCGCCGGCCTGCGCTGCGCTCGCCTCTTCCACCGTCGCGGTGATGACCGGCTCGGTCCACTCGTAGCGCTCGATCGACCAGATCCCAAGGCCCGCTGTACCTTCGCGGACCCTGGCCCAGCTCTCACCGCGCTCGAGGACCTTGAACGACGACGGCGAAAGGTCCGGCCACAACTCCGCCCGGCGCGGCCCGAACTCGGTCAGCGCGTCCCAAACAACTTTCGGGTCGAGGTCTGTCTCGACGGTGTAGGTGACCTTAGCCATGAGCCTGCGGCCGCCGCATTGCGAGGGCGGCGCCCACGATCAGGATCAGCAGGACCACGTCGAAGCCGTAGGGCGCAAGCAGCCAGTCCCGTGGGCCCCGCACCAGTATCCAGACCGCCACCGCGATTGCCGCAACCAAGCCATAGGCCGCGGCGCGCAGCAGCTCGCCCCGACTCCCGCGTATCACGCGGCCTACGACCAGCAACAAGAAGCCCGGACTCACGAGCAACGGGGGCAGGAACAGGAGCGGAAGGTATCGGTCGTTGCGGGTGTTGCCAAAAACGACGAGACCCAGCAGCATCGCGGCGGAGGCGCCGATGAGAAACACCCCGAGCGCGATGCACATTGCGGCTCGCTGCTGGCCGGCGCGAACGATCGCAACGATCAGACCGACAAAGCCCACAAGGAGTAACGGCAGCTGGAGGTCGGCGAGGTACAGCGCGTCGTTTGTGCCTGGATTTTTGAATGCCGCAATCGGAAACAACCACAGCGCCGCCAGCACAATCAACAACACGGCGCCGCCGATGGTGTTTGAGCGCCTAACCACCGAACTTTGACTTCGGCACCTTGGCGTCGATCGCCATGTTCGCGAGGTGATCGGCGCCGCGATTCTCTTCGCGCACGACGTGCTTGATCTCGTAAGCGATGCCGTCGAGAAGACGCATCGCTTCGGCGTGCAACTTCTGAAGCTGGGGCTCTTTGATCTTGTACTGCCCCTTCACCTGCTCGACGACAAGCTTGGAGTCGAGAAAGATCTCGAGGCGGTCTGGAGCCCAGGGCTTGACGGCCTTGAGGCCTTCGATGAGCGCGTGGTACTCGGCCTGGTTGTTCGTCATGGTGCCAAGCCATTTATGCCTGGCCTGCAGCCGCATGCCCTGCTCGTCCTCGATCAGGATCCCCGCTCCGGCCGGGCCCGGATTTCCGCGTGCAGCTCCGTCGGTCCGGAGTCGCAGAGTCTTGCGGGACGAGCCCGTTAAGGACGCGCTGCCCGCGCCAACTGATTTCAGGCGATCACCAGGATCCGTCCACAGTTGTCGCAGTGGACGATCTCCTCGCCTTTGCGCAGCGCCTGCATGCCCGACGAGGTCACGGTGACGCGGCACGCCAGGCACTGGTTGTGGTCGACCTCGGCGACCTGAGGATGCGCGCGCACTCGCAGATACGCGTTCTGCGCCGCCGGCGAGAGCTGTGCCCAGATCGCGCCGCTGTCCGCCTTGACCGATGCGAGCTCGGTCTGCCACGCCTCGAGGTCGCGCCGCAACCCAGGTTCATCCCCGGTGTGGCGCGCGCGCGCCTCGTCGAGGTGCTCTGACGCTTCGAGCACGGCGGCGTCCGCGAGCTCGCTCTCTTCCATCAAGAGCAGCTCGGCCTCCTCCTCGTCGGCGAACCTCGCCTTCATGTGCTGCACCTCGTCGCTCAGCTGCATCAGCTCGGTCGGATTGCGGATGCGCCCGCTCATCAGCTCCTTCTCACGCGAGCGAAGCCGCGTCCGGTTCGTCTCACGCTCGCGGTCCGACTCGCGCAGCCGAAGCTGAAGTGTCTCCCGGGCCGAGCGCGCCTGCGCGAGCGCATCTTCCGCGGCGACGACATTGGGGTTGACGGCGAGGAGCGACTCCGTGCGCTCGATGTCGTCACGGAGCTCCCGCTCCTTTTCGATCAGTCGCTGGTAGGCAAGGAGAAGCTGCGCCGGCTTCATTCGAGGACGACCAGGACCTGGCCCTCCTTGACGACCTCGCCTTCCCTCACCCGCACCTCTTTTACCGTCCCGGCACGCGGCGCCGTGACCGGAATCTCCATCTTCATCGACTCCAGGATGAGGAGCTCGTCCTCCTCGGCCACCTGCGCGCCGGGCGAGGTGTTCACCTTCCACACGCTGCCCACCAGCTCTGCCTTGACTTCGGTCATCGGATTTCCAAACAGAGAATTTTGCGGGCTTCGTCCACCGAGGCGATGGGTCGGCCGATATCCGCGGCCAGGCGGGCAGCCTTTTCCACCAGCTCGCCGTTGCTCGCCGCCATCCTGCCTTCCTCCACGTAGAAGTTGTCCTCCAGGCCGACACGGACGTTTCCGCCCATCGCGAGGGCTGACGCGGCCAGCGCCCACTGGTTGAGGCCGATGCCGATGACCTGCCAGAGCGAACCGGCGGGCAGGGTATCGACCTGGTTCTGCAGGTGCCAAGCCGTCCCGGGGATGCCGCCGAGCACGCCCATGATCAAGCTGAACTGGTAAGGCGCACGCAGCACGCCCATGTCGATCAGCGGCGCCGTGTTGGCGATGTGCCCCGTGTCGAAGCACTCGAGCTCCGGGCGCACGCCTGCGTCGTTCATGGCCTGAAGAAAGAACTGGATGTCTCGGAAAGGGTTCGCGAAGACGTGGTCGTGATAGAACTCTTTCTTCTTCGACGAGTAGATCGCGTAGTTCATCGAGCCCATGTTCAGGGCGCCGATGTCGGGCTTCAGCTCGCGGATGTGGGCGATGCGCTCCGCGGCGGGGACGCCAACCGCGCCAGTGGAGAAGTTGACGATCACATCAGTTCGTGCCCGCACCTCGGTGAGGATCTCCCGAAACGTTTCGACGCTCCAGTCGGGTCCGCCCTCGGGCGTGCGGGCGTGGATATGAACGATCGAGGCCCCGGCGTCGGCGGACCGCTTGGCTTCCTCCGCGATCTCTTTCGGCGTGTAAGGAATCGCCGGACACTGTTCGCGAGTCGCCAGCACGCCGGTCAGCGCGGCGGTGATGACGACCGATTTCATACCGGCATGTTCCCGTGCTTGCGCCAGGGCCGGTCGACCTTTTTGTCGCGCGCCTGCTCGAGACCCTTGATGATCACCCGCCGCGTCTCCGACGGGTCGATCACGTCGTCGATCATCGCCCAGCCCGCCGCCAGGTACGGGTCGATCTGCTTGCGGATCGTCTCGATCAGCTGCGCGCGCGTGGCCTCAGGGTTGTCCGAGGCCTCGACCTGCTTGTTGAAGATGATGTTGACCGCGCCCTCTGGGCCCATCACGGAGATCTCGGCGAACGGCCAGGCGACGATCGTGTCGGGCTGGTAGCCCTTGCCGTTCATCACGTAGTAGCCCGCGCCGTAGGCCTTGCGCATGATGACGGTGACCTTCGGCACGGTGGCTTCCGAGGTCGCGTACAGCATCTTCGCGCCGTGGCGGATGATGCCTTCCTTCTCGACCTGTGATCCGACCAGGAACCCAGGCACGTCCATCAAGTAGACGAGCGGGACGTTGAACGCGTCGCACATGCGGATGAACCTGGCGGCCTTGTCGGCGGCGTCGGAATCGAGGGCGCCGCCTTTCTGCATCGGCTGGTTGGCCACCACGCCGACGGCGTGGCCGCCCGCACGCGCGAAACCGATGACGATGTTCTTCGCCCACGTCGGCTTGATCTCAAACCACGAGTCGCGATCGAAGACGGCTTTGACGACCTTGCGCACGTCGTAGGCCGAGCGGGGATTGACCGGAACGATCTTCTCGAGTCCTTCGACGGCACGATCGGCCGGATCATCCATGTCGACGAACGGCGGCCGCTCCAGGTTGCTCGACGGTAGGTAGGAGAGGAAACGACGGACCGTTTCGATGCAGTCGCCGTCGTTCTCGACCTCGTTGTCCCCCACCCCAGACTCGTAGCAGTGCACCTGCGATCCGCCCATGTCGTGGTCGGTCACCTCCTCGCCGGTCGCGGCCTTCACCAGCCGCGCGCCGCCCAGGGCCATCGACGACGTGCCCTTCACCATCAGCACGAAGTCGGCAAGGCCGGGAATGTAGGCGGTGCCGGCCGCGCACGGGCCGAGCATCGCGGCGACCTGCGGGATCACCCCCGACATGTAGACCTGCTCGGCAAAAAGCCACCCGGTTCCGGCGAAGGTCGATCCGGCGGCCTCCTGGATGCGCGCGCCGGCCGAATCAAGCAGCCACACGATCGGCTTGCGATAGCGGACGGCCAGCTCGCGGACGCGCGCGGCCTTGAACTGCTCGCCGACGGCCCCCATGGATCCGGCCATCACCGTGAAGTCGTAAGCGATCACCCACACCTGCCGGCCGTCGACGTTGCCATGTCCGGTGACGACGCCGTCCGCGGGCGCGTCGTCGGATCCGTCGCGCGACTGTGCAAGCAGGCCAAGCTCGACGAACGTGCCGGCGTCGAAGAGGAGGTCGATCCGCTCGCGCGCGGTGAGCTTGCCCCGCTCGTGCTGCTTGGCGATCTTCTCGACGCCGCCCATGCCGAGGTTTTTCTTCCGCCTCGCGCTCAGCGCTTCGACCCTCGCCCTGTACTCGTCCGTCACGACGCCGATTCTATTTGCCCACCAGCAGGTCTTCCCGGTCCCGCCAGCGGTCGAGGAAGCGATAAGTGTTGCGTTTGGAGAGGCGCTCGCGTTCGGCCGGCTCGGTCGACTCCCACAGGCGATGCTCGTGTCGCTCGAGCGGGAGGTCGGGTACGACCAGCGCTCTCCCACCTCGATCCCGGAGCCGGAAGCTGAACTCCACGTCAGCCATGCGGTAGAACCGAAATCTCGGATCAAACCCCCCGCGGGCGAGGGCGTCGGCCCGGCGAAAGGCCATGCAGTAGCCCTCGATCGCGTCGACCTCAGGCCCGGCGCTCTCCGCGAACTCTTTGAGCGTGCCTTTGCCGCGCAGGCCAAACGGTCCGGCCGCGACGACCGTCCGATCGCTCAACGCGTCTATGAGGGGCGAGATGGCGTCGCCCTTCATCTCGACGCCCGGGTCGAAGAGAACGATGACGTCGCCCGCCGCCGTTTCGATGCCGCTGTTCACGGCCGCAGCGAAACCGAGCGGTGGGTCGAGCGTGACGACGCGCAGCCTTTCAGCCGCCCGGGCGGCGAGCCACCCGGCGATGTGCGGATCGCCCGAGTTGTCGACGACCACAGCCTCGAAATCCGCCCTGGTGTGCGTGAAGACAGAAAGCAGCCAGCGCTCGGCATCGGCGCGCCATCCGTGCAGAACCGTGACCACGGTGACAGCACGTGCAACAGGCCGCGGTTCGCCGCTGGGAGGCGCCTTGATCGCCTGCAGCTCGCTGCCTTCAGGGCTGTCGACGACGTCCCACCCGCCTTGACGCAGCTTGTGGCGGATCGCGTCCGCGGCGGAGAAGTCGCGGGCTCGCCGGCGCTCGACGCGTTCGTCGAGCAATCTTTGAGCTTCGCCTCTATCCGTTCTTTTTGGCTTTGACCGCGGCCGTGAGCGCGGGCACTATCTTCAGGGCATCGCCGACCACACCAAGGTCGGCCATCTTCATGATCGGCGCCTCGGCGTCCTTGTTGATCGCGATGATCACCTTCGACGTCTTCATCCCGACCGTGTGCTGCATCGCCCCCGAGATTCCGACCGCGATGTAGACACCGGGCCGCACCGACTTGCCGGTCTGCCCGACCTGCATCGAATAAGGCACCCACCCCGCGTCGACCACCGCGCGGCTCGCCCCCACCGCCCCGCCCAGGGCGCCGGCGAGGTCTTCCAGCAGCGGGAAGTTCTGAGGACCGCCCATCCCGCGGCCGCCGCTGATCACGACGCGCGCGTCCTCGAGCTTCACCTTCTCCGACGCCTCCACGACGCGGTCGGCGATGTGCGCCCGCTTCGACTCGGCCTTCACGGTCACGGCGAGATCCTTGACCTCGGCCGCGCCACCGGACTCGGACGCCTCGAACGACTTCGGCCGCACCAGGACGATGGCGGGCGTTGCGTTGGCTTTCATCGACGCCACCTTGGCGCCACCAAAGTAAGGAACCCGGGCGACGAAGCCGCCGTCTTTCGCCGCGACATCGCTTGCATTCGAGATCAGCCCGACGCCCAGCCTTGCGGCAAGACGACCCGCGACCTCGCGCGAGTCTGGCGTGAATCCGAAAAGGATCAGGTGCGGTTTCTGCTGCTCGTACAGCAAAGCGAGAGCGTCGGTTGCGGGTTCTGCGATGTAGTCGTCGAAAGCCGCGTCCTCGTTGATGTGCACGACCTTCGCGCCGTGCTTGCCCAGCGCGGCGGCCGCCGCCTTCGCACCGGAGCCAAGCGCGACCGCGTACACATCGCCGAGGTCTCGCGCCTTTGTCAGCAGCTCGAGCGTTGTGCCGGCCACCTTGCCGCCGCTCAGCTCGGCGTAGACGAGGATGCTCGGCATCGTCTAGAGGACCTTCGCCGCGGCCAGGACCTGCACGATCCTGTCCACCGCTGTGCCGTCGTCCTGGATGACCTCGCCCGCCTTGCGCGACTCGGCGTCGGTCATGCCCTCGATCGTTTCCGCGGACTCGCCCTTCTCCACCCCGAGGTCGCTCAACGCAACCTGTTTGATCTCCTTGGAACGCGCGGCCATGATCCCTTTGAGCGACGCGTAGCGCGGTTCGGCGATCGCGGCGGTGACGCTGACTAGCGCTGGTGTGGCCGCCTCGACGATCTGGTAGCCGTCGCCGGTCTGGCGGTGAACCTTGATCGTCGAACCGTCCACCTCGACCTTCTTGGCGAAGGTGAGCTGAGGGAATCCGAGCAGCTCGGCGAGCATCGGCGGGACCATTCCAGTGCTTCCGTCGTACGACTCGGTCCCGCATATGACGAGGTCTGGTTGTTCCTGCTTGATGGCAGCCGCGAGCACCTTGGCCGTTGTCAGCGCATCGGCGCCGGCAAGCGCTGGGTCGGTGATGAGCACGGCCCGGTCCGCGCCCATCGACAGTCCTTTGCGGATCGCGTCCCTGGCACGCTCGGGACCCATGGACACAAGGATCACCTCGCCGCCGTGCGCTTCCTTCAGCTGGAGGCCTTCTTCCACCCCACATTCATCGCCTGGGTCGAGGACGACCTCCTTCTCCCGGGAGATCGTGTTGTCAGCCTCGAGGCTGAGGGTGGAGTTTGGGTCAGGTACTTGCTTGACGGTGACGACGATCTTCAAAGGCTGTGCACCAATTATCGCTGCGCGCTGAGAGCGGCATGGAAACGCTCGAGGTCGGCCGGCGTGTTGAGGCTCTCGAACTGCGCGGGTTCGAGTCCCTCGAGCCAGGTGACGTCGAGGTTTTGGACAACGTCGTGCGCGACGTAGTTGCCCGCATCGAGGGCATGGACGATGGCCGGCAGCGCCGTCTTGCGGTAAGCGCCGCACACAGGCTCGAACAACCCGTCGTGACGAGCGATCGCGGCATCGCAGCTGCGCGCCACGGCGACCGCGAGCTCGGCGGTCGAGCGCTCGACGTACGGCATGTCGCACGCGACGGCGAACAGCACCTGGTTGTGAGCCGCGAGCAGCCCCGCCTCCAGGCCCGCGAGCGGACCCGCGTTCGGCTTGCGGTCGAATACCACCCGATATGGCACCAGCTGCTCCATCTGCTCAGGTTCGGCGAACGAAACCATCAACTCCGAGAACGCAGGAGCCAGCCTTTGCACCACGTACCGAATCAGGTTTGAATTGCCGACCTCGATCCAGGGCTTGGGCCGGCCCATGCGGCGGCTCTGGCCTCCGGCGAGCACCAGCAGGGTGGCGTCCACGTTCACGCGGCGCTGAGCGCTTCGCTGATCAGGCGTCGAAGATCCTTGGCCTCACTCCTCGCCGCCATGTAGTTCATGCCAATAGCCGTCACCCAGATCAAAGCACCGATGAGTAAGAACACGGCGGACTGAACCAATTGCCGCACGTCGAACACGGCCGACAGCAGCACCTGGAGGAACGACCCGGCGATCAGGAACACAAACGCCACGGCGAAGAAGATCGCGCCGAAGGGTTGGCGCCCGATGCGCACTCGAACGGTGCTGCCGCCAGCGGTCGAAACTACGGTCGCGCGGGCTCGCACGAAGTGGTTCACGAAGCCACCGTGCCTGACGACGATCAGGGCGCCGTCGCTTCCTCTTCGTCCTCGAAGACGACCCGCCTTCGACTGCAGCACAGCAACAGCGTCGTCCGCCGGCAGACCCGTCGACGTGTCGAAGTCAACGTGCCAGAACGGATTCAGCCAGGCGGGAAGCGTCATTGGGTCAGAAACTACAGTTATTGACCTTGCGCGCGATCGATTTTCACGTCCACCTGCCGACTCCCGAGTGGCTCGACGTCTCCATGAAGGGGTACGTCGAGGCGGCGGAGTCGTACTTCAGGTCCAAGGTCGCGCGCAAGTCGCTCGAGGAGCTCGCCCGCGAGTACGACGAGCTCGACGTGGTCGCGGTCCTTCTCGCGTGGGACGCGGAGACCGCCACGGGCCGCCCCCGCGTGCCCAACGACCTCGTGGCGCAGGCGGTGCGCGAGTTTCCCGACAGGTTCGTGGGATTCGGCAGCGTCGACCCGCTCAAGGGCGATCGCGCCGTGGAGGAGCTCGACCGCATCGCCGAGCTGGGACTTAAAGGGGTCAAGCTCCATCCCTCGCTGCAGGCCTTCGCACCGAACGAGGAGAGGTATTGGCCGCTGTACGAAAAGTGCCAGGAGCTAGGACTGGTCACGCTGTTCCACACCGGCACCAGCGGCATCGGCGCCGGTCAGCCGGGTGGCCAGGGCATCCGCATCGATTTCGCGCGCCCCATCTGGCTCGACGCGCCGGCCGCAGCATTTCCCGATCTCAAGATCATCGCCGCGCATTTCGGCTACCCGTGGCACCTCGAGCTGCTCGCGATGGCTCTGCACAAGACCAACATCCACATCGACATCTCCGGCTGGGCGCCGCGCTACATCCCGATCGAGGTGATGCGCGACATGAAGGGCCGGCTGCAGGACCAGTTCGTGTTCGGCAGCGACTACCCGTTCATCCATCCAAGGCGGTGCCTGGACGAGCTGGAGACGCTCGACATTCCGCAGCCCGTGCTCGACAAGCTCCTGGTCACCAACGGCAAGCGGCTACTTGGGATCGCCTAGCCTGTAAACCGCTGCTTGACACCGCGTCGATGCGTCGAGCATCCTGCGAGGTATGGCGGCGGAGACGCAGCGGAGGATTCTCCTCGCCGAATCGGACGTGCTGCTCGACGACGTCGAGTCGCTGCGACTGCGGGACGAGGTCGAGGCGCCGCTGCGCTTGCGCGAAGCAATTCGCGCGCTCCAGATCAGGCTCGGCCGGCGCAACCCACCGCTGCCGCCGGCCACGCTCGACGCCGCCCACGAGCTGGTATTCGCCGTTCAGCAGCGGCTCATGGCCGCGAATCCCACGAATCCGCGACCCGCGCGGCACGCGAACCGGCCGAGCGGCCAGCCTGTGCTCACGGTCGTGCGCGAAGACCGTCGGTGGAAGGTCCTATCCCTCCCTCCACCCTGCAGCGGCGACGAGGCGCAGTGGATGGAGCTCGTCGAGTCGACCGTGGAGCGATCGTGGGACAGGTGGTGTTACGCCCAACATCAAGCCGTCCGCGCCGCGCGTCTGCACGTCAAGCCGCTGATCGCCCTCGCCCTGGCACGGGCCGCGTGGGAGAACTACTGGCTGCTCGCGCAGGACGCGGAACGGATCAGAGCGCGGCTTGCTGCAGAAACCTTCTTAGCTCGTCGGCCTTGATGGGTTGATCCGAGCTGCGTACTCGGGCCGCGAAGAGCTTCAGGAAGCGGCGCAGACCGATGTCGTCCAGCATCGTCGCGGCCTCGATGATCTCGGCGGCCGCCTCGTGCTGACCCGGGTCGAGCACCCGCGCGAGGTCGTCCGCAAACCCGTCGGGAAGCTCGCCCTGCGCCATCTGACGACAATTAAAGGAGTGTCGCGCTCCTGTGTGGCTGAGCAGATTCGCGCCATCGGCGGCCGGAGCCAAGGAAAGGGTGGCGCGGCTAGGAGCGCATCGTTGATGCGCGACGAAGCAGCGCCGGGCCCCTTGACGCCGGCTTCCGCGCCAAAGGCGCCCGGCCGCCTAGGGCGCGAAGATGCCAGGCACATCGGGAGCGCGACACTCTAGTGCAACCGGTGGTAATTGGCGATGTGATCTGGCGGCCGAGCCGCGAGGTCGTGGAGAAGAGCCGGCTCAGACGCTTCATGGATCGCCACGGAATCGAGACCTTCGAAGAGCTGCTGCGCCGCGCCGACGCGGACATCGAGTGGTTCTGGGACGCAGCAGTGAAGGACATCGACGTCGCCTTCTTTCGCCCGTACGAGAAGGTGGTCGACCTTTCCGAGGGCAAGGCGTGGGCGAAGTGGTGGATCGGGGCGCGGATGAACATCGTGCAGAGCTGCCTCGACCGGCACCGCGACGGCGACTACCGCAACAAGACCGCGATCATCTGGGAGGGCGAGCCCGGCGACGTCCGCAAGCTGACCTATAGCGAGCTCGACAAGGACGTTTCCAGGCTCGCGGGCGCCCTACGGCGACTCGGCGTGGCCAAAGGCGATCGCGTCGGAGTGTTCATGCCGATGTGCCCCGAGGTCGCGGTTTCGGTGCTCGCGGCGGCAAAGATCGGTGCGGTCATCATCCCGCTCTTTTCCGGCTACGGCCCTGAGGCCATCGCGACCCGCCTGCGCGACGGCGAGGCGAAAGTGCTCATCTGCTCCGACGGTTTCTACCGGCGTGGCCACGTGGTGCCGATGAAGGAGACGGCGGACCGCGCGCTCGTCAGCTGTCCATCGGTAAAGAAGGTCATCGTGCACAGGCGCGTGGTGCGCGAGATCCCATGGACGCACGGCCGGGACCAGGTCTGGGAGGTTCTGCTCGAGGATGAACCTGACCGCGCCCGCACCGAGGAGCTCGATCCCGAGGATCCCCTGATGATCATCTACACCTCTGGCACCACGGGCAAGCCCAAGGGCACCCTGCATGTGCATGGCGGGTTTCCGATCAAGGCCGCGCAGGACATGGCGCACTGCTTCGACGTCGGACCCGAAGACGCAGTGTTCTGGTACACCGACATCGGCTGGATGATGGGCCCCTGGCTCATCTTCGGCACCCTGGTGCTCGGCGCCACGATGGTGCTGTTTGAGGGAACGCCCGACTATCCGGCCGCTGATCGCCTTTGGCGCATGGTCGAGGATCACAAGGCAACCTTGCTGGGCGTGTCTCCGACCCTGGTGCGCGGCTTGATGACCCACGGCGACGAGGCGCCCGAGCGACACGACCTGTCGAGCCTGCGCATCCTCGGCGGCACCGGCGAGCCGTGGAATCCTGAGCCGTTCGTCTGGTATTTCGAGCACGTCGGGGGTGGCCGGATTCCGGTCATCAACTACTCGGGCGGCACCGAGATCTCGGGCGGAATTCTTTGCGGCAACGTCATCTCGCCGCTGCGGCCGTGCTCGTTTGCTGGCCCTGTGCCAGGTATCGCGGCCGACGTTCTCGACGCTGACGGCCGGTCCGTCCGCGGCGAGGTCGGCGAGCTCGTGATTCGCAACCCATGGCCGGGCATGACGCGGGGCTTCTGGGGCGATCGGCAGCGCTACATCGACACGTACTGGAGCCGGTACCCGGACATATGGGTGCATGGCGACTGGGCGTACGTCGATCCCGAGGACGGGTTGTGGTACGTGCTGGGGCGCTCGGACGACACAATCAAGATCGCCGGCAAGCGGCTGGGGCCGGCTGAGGTCGAATCAGTCCTCGTCGGGAACGCCGCAGTGGCGGAGGCGGCTGCGATCGGTGTGCCTGACGAGCTCAAAGGCGAGGCATTGATCTGCTTTGTGATCCTCCGGCCGGGCGTGAAGCCGAGCGATGAGCTGGCGATTGAGCTGCAGGATCTCGTGGCGACCGCGCTGGGCAAGCCGTTGAGACCGAAGGCCGTCCACTTCGTCGGCGACCTGCCTCGCACCCGGAACGCGAAGATCCTGCGCCGGGTGGTGAAGTCCGTCTACACGGGCAAGGATCCGGGGGATCTATCGTCGCTCGAAAATCCCAGCGCCCTCGCCGCGATCGGCGCGACGCGTAGCTAAAACGAGAGGACTTTGTCCGCCTCCATCGTCAGGCGCACCAGGTCAGGTGGCGTGATGTACTGCATGTTCGGCGTCAGCATCTCCTGCAAGACCCCACGGGCCTGGGCACACGCCTTTCAAACGTAGACGCGAAGTTCCTGCTCCAGGCATTTGTCGACAAGATCACGCAGCGGGGGAACGCCGACGCCGATGACGTTGGCGATGACGTCGGGCTTGACCAGCTCAGCCGCATCACCGGCCAGCACTATCCCGACCTCGGTCCCGTTGGGCGTCGCGCCGTTGACGGCGATGTGGAATGGCACGGTCGCGCGCGTCGGTTCTTCAGGTCCGGTGGCCGTGACGATCAGCAATCCCGCCATGCCGGTCAGTATGGCTGCTGAGTGAGACTGACGCGCGCCGACTGGGTGCGCCTGCTGATGCTCTGGCTTGGCGGAATCGACATGCGCCTGACCATGCTCGCGGTGCCGCCGCTGATCCCGCTCATCCACCGCGAGCTGCACCTCGACGAGAAGGCCGTCGGGGCGCTGGTGTCCGGACCGGTGCTGCTGCTGGCGATCGCCGCGGTTCCGGGCTCTCTATTGATCGCGAAGCTTGGGGTGCGCGGCGCGCTGATCGCCGGTCTCGGTTCGATTGCGGTGTTTGGAGCGCTCCGCGGTCTCGGGCCGAGCGGACCGGTGCTGTTCACGGCGACATTTCTCATGGGACTGGGCGTGGCGGTCACGCAGCCCGCTTTTCCTTCATTGGTGCGCGAGTGGTTCCCGCGCCGCATCGCCATCGCGACCGCCGTCTACAGCAACGGCATCCTCATCGGTGAGACTCTGCCGACAGTCCTGACGACACCCGTCGGCGTGCTGCCCCTCGCGCACGGCGACTGGCGCTGGGCACTGGCGACGTGGTCGGTGCTGGTGGCGGGCAGCGCGATCGCGATCGCGGCTGCGGCCCCGACGCGATCGACCGGCCCGGCCATAACGCCGCGCTGGTGGCCGGACTGGCACCAGGGCCAGGCTGTCCGCATCGGCATCGTGATGGGAATGGCCTCGGCCGCGTACTTCGGGGCGAACGCGTACATCCCCGACTTCCTCGACCAGAGCGGCCGGCACAACCTGATCTCCCCCACGCTCGCGCTGCTGAACGGATCGCAGCTCTTGACCGCGCCGGTGGTCGCGCTGTGGCCGAGGCTGCTGACCGGGCGCGCGGGTTTCATCGGCTCGGCGGCGATCATGGCGACCGCTCAGCTCGGCCTGGTGCTAACCCCGGGCAACGGTGTGCTGGCGTGGGCGTTCGTGCTTGGCTTCTCGACTGCCCTCGCCTTCGTGGTCGTGCTCAGCCTGCCGCCGCGCATCGCGCCTGCCGCCGACGTCGCGCGCATGAGCGCGGCGATCTTCACGCTCCAGTACGCGACAGCGTTTGTGATCCCGCTGATCGCGGGTGCGTTGTGGGACGCCACCGGCCGCGCTCTGCTGGCCTTCGTGCCGGGAATCGCCGCCGCGGCCGCGATGGCGTATGGCGCGATGTCGCTGCGGATCCCCGACCGCGTGCAGTCGCCGAGCTAAGGACTAAGGAATGACACCTTTCTTGAAGTCGTTGATGACCTCGCTCGCGGCGCGCGCGCCCTCCTCGGCGCCGCCTTCCATGAATCCCTGGAAGTTGACCGAGCAGTGCTCGCCGGCGAAGTGGACGTTGCCCTGCTGCGCACCCTCGAAGCCGCTGAACGCCGTGTACTGGCCCACCTTCCAGCAGGCGTAGCTGCCCAAAAGGTTCGGGTCGCTCCACGGAGTGCTGACCGTGGCCCGCCCGTTCCAGTGCGCGGTCGCTCCCGGCCACACCATTTCGAGCTGGGAAAGGAACTGCTGCACCGAATGCAGGGCGGCAGGGGAGTCCTGCACCGTCTGGTAGGGCTGCGGGATCTTGACCTGGGTGCCGAAGCTTCCGCCGGTGAACAGGACCAGGATCCCGGTCGAACCGCCTTGCCCGCGGGTCGCATCCCAGCTGTCCTCGAACGGCAGGTCGGTGTAGATCGTGCCGTTGGACATGCCGGGCCAGGCGCCCGTGCCGTTCCAGAACCGGCTGTCGAACTGCAAGTTCATCTTCGTGTTGGTGCCGTATCCGAGCTGCGTGATCGCGGTCTTCTTCAACGGGCTGAAGTTCGCGTGCTCGAAGTCGAGACCCCGCAGTACGGAGAAAGGCATCGTCAGGATCACGGCGTCGAAGGTCTGCGTGGCGGCTCCTGAAGGAGTCGAGAAGGAGCAGGTGATGCTGCCGTCCGCGTTGGCAACGATCTTCGTCATCCCCCACTGCGTGTGGATCGTGCACTGGGGCGACGCGCTCTGGACATGGCTTGCGATGGCCAGCGGCAGAAGTTGGTTGCCTCCGCCGATGTGGAAGCGCTCGTCCGAGGTTCCATACCAGGCGAAGCCTCCCGCCGGCTGCTTGACGGGCTGGAACGCCAGCAGATACAGGATGTTCAGGGAGCTCTGCTGACTCGTGTCGAGGCCGAACTCCTGGTTGTATGCCGAATCGAGCAGCGCACCGAAATCCGAGTTGTGACCACCAGGCACGAAATTCTTGATCCAGTCGAAAGCGCTCGTGTTGTCGAGCTGCTGGGCGAATTTCGTGAAACTGTTGAACGTCGTCGGAAACGGAGCGTCATGCAGCTGCTGCTTCAGCGTCGGCGCGATCGCATTGAAGTCGTTGATCGCCTGCGTGAAGGTGTAGTAGCGGTTGTGGACGAAGTCAGTCTCTTGGGAGCCGGTTGGTTGATTGGCGAGCAGGTCGACCAGCGGCAAATTGAAACGTGCCGCGAGGCTCATGATGGTCTTGAAGTTGGTGTCGATCAGCTCGCCGCACCACTCGCTCGTCTGTCCACCCCAGTAGCCGCTCATATCCGAGTGCATGCGGCCGCCGATGCGGTCCGAGGACTCGAAGATCGTGCTCGCAAGACCGTTGTCCTGCAGCGTCAGCGCCGCATTGAGACCAGCTATGCCGGCGCCCATGATGCCAATCCGCGGCGGCGGCCCCTGCTGCGCTCGCGCCAACGCGGTAGCCGGGCCTGACAGTGCTGCCGCGCCCAGCGCCGCGCCAGAAGCCTTCAAGAAATCGCGACGCGACAGACCTGCACGCCGGCGCCGCTCGCGAACTGCCTCGACCGACTGGCCCGAAAGCTCGGCGGCGTGAAGATCGGCGACGTGCTCCTGAAGTCGCCTCAGAAATGGCGTGCGGGGCATGGACTCACCCTCCTGTCGGGCTGAACAACGGAGTCCCCGATTCTATTGGAGGACCGGGTGATACTTGCACCGCATGGCGGAATCGATCTTCGAACCGACCGGCGACGGCCGGTTCATCCCGACCGAGGCGGCGCTCGGACCGTGGACGGACCAGGCGCTGCACGGCGGCCCGCCAACGATGCTCCTCGCACGCGAGGTCGAGCGTTTTCCCTCGGAGCAGGAGATGTTGGTTTCTCGCCTCACGGTCGAGCTGCTCAGACCGGTCGGCCGCACGCCGCTCGAGGTCCGGGCGAGGCTTGTGCGTCCGGGCCGCAAGGTCCAGCTCGTCGAGACGTCGCTGTGGAACGGCGAGAGCGAGGTGGCGCGGGCGACGGCGCTTCGCATCCGGCGCGCGTCGATCGAGATTCCGCCGCGTTCGGAAGTTGTGCCGCGTCCCGAACCGGAGTCTCAGGGGCCCTGGACCGGCAGCTGGCGGTCGGGAGACGCCTATCACGTGCTTGGCGTCGAGGTGCGCGGCCCCGTGCTCGGAGAACGAGCCGGTCCTGGTTGGGCGTGGTTCCGGCTGAAGCTGCCGGTGGTGCCAGGCGAGGAGCCGACGCCGCTGCTTCGGGTTTGTGCCGCCGCGGACTTTGCGAACGGAATCAGCTACGTGGTCGATCCGCGGAAGGTGACCTTTGTGAATCCAGACCTGAGCGTTTTCTTCATCCGGCCTCCCGTTGACGAGTGGGTCCTGGTGGAAGCAGGCACGTGGCTTGAACCGAGTGGCACCGGCATGGCCGAGGGCGCGCTCTACGACCGTCGCGGGAGGATAGGGCGAAGCGTGCAAAGCTTGATAGTGGAGGCACGCCGCTGACCATCGGCCTGATAGATACCCACAGTCTCCTATCTGTGACTGCCCAGTGTGCCCAAAACAGCGCCGAAGCCGCCGAGCACGACCAGGGCAACAACGGCGAGCAGCCAGAAAACTAAGGACGCGCAGCCGGCGCCAAAGAAAGCGAAGAATCCCAATCGGAACGCAGCCCCGGCGCGCATCTCTACGCGCTGGGCAGTTGGGAACCCGGTCGGCTGATAGATCGGGGCCTGTGTCCTCACTGCCACCGGCGTCGAAGGGGCGATCGCGGTCTCGGCTGACTCGGGATTTGCGAGCTGCCACGCCTTGCCATCCCACCGATAGCGGCCATCCGGTGACATGCTTCCGACTTCCATACTCAACTCTCAAGCCCTCCGGCTACTGAACACAAGGTTTAAGCAGCCCGAGCATAAGGGCCCGAGGTCAAACGGCTCCTCGAAGCGAGATTCCCAAACAAGACGGGCGTCCCGTCTCCCGCGAGTGCGGGGCTGCGCCGCGCTGGAGCGCCACCGGCGCGGTCTAATCCCGCGCCGGACTTTCAAACAAGACGGGCGTCCCGTCTCCCGCTCGACCGAAGACGAGCGGAGCGAGTCTGAGGGAGAGCGGGAGACGGGACTCGAACCCGCTACCTCAACCTTGGGAAGGTTGCGCTCTGCCAGGTGAGCTACTCCCGCTCGGCGGAAAACCGATTCTAGGATCCACCAAACCGTCCGTCTGGCGCAAAAGGCACGTAATTCCGCGGGAATTCGGTGCCTTTTGGCGCAAACGTGCGCAAAAACCTGCCCCCGCCCTAGTGCTCGACCACTGCCTCCGCCTGCGGCGCCGCCTCTGACACCACCGACCTCACGAGCTGCGAGTACTCGTCGACCAGCCGCTGGGCGTGGGCTGGGTCGAGCGTGGACGCGATCACGTAATACTCCGGCCGATCCGCATCAGGCGCGACCAGGACCCACCCGTCGTCGACGAACACCTTCACCCCATCGGTCAGGTCGACCCGATCGCGGAGGTGGCGCTCCATCATCGTCCGCATCACACGTCCCTTCACCTCCCACGGGCAGAACTCGACCGCGGTGCGGTGGGTGACCTGCGGCACCTGCGACCGAAGCGCGCCCAGCGAGGTGCCGCTCTTGGCGAGCAGCTCGAGCAGTCGGGCAACGGTGAAGATGGCATCGAACGAAATGGCGAAGTCGGGCCAGCAGTAGCCACCCGCCCCGTCGGACGCCAGCACCGCCTCCGCGTGCTGCGCCGCGCGCAACACGGCTCCGGGCGTGATCTTGGTCGGCACGAATCGGCTGTTGAACCGCTCCGCGATCATCGAAAACGCCAGCGACGTCGACGCCGGCCCGAGGACCATGCCCGGACGCGCGCCCAGCGAGGCTTCGGCCAGGACAGCAAACGCGATGTCGTGTTCAAGCACTGCTCCCGCCTCGTCGACGAGGAAGCACCGCTCGCCCGGGGCGTCGACGAAAACCCCAATCTTCGCCTTCACCGCCGCCGTGATCACGCCGATCTCCTGCAGATGGGCGCGAAACGTGGCGTCGTCCTGCTCCATCACGATCTCGGCCGGCGCCGCGTTCAACGGGATCACGGTGCAGTTGAGCTCTCGCAGAATCTCGGGCAGCACCATCGCGGCCGCGCCGTTGTTGTAGTCGATCACCACCTTGAACGCCGCCCCGCGCACCGCCTCCATGTCGAGGTTGGCGAGCGTGTCCTCCATATAGCGGTCGGTTTGACCGTCGCGCCGGGTGATGCGCCCCATCTCGTAATGCGACACCCGCCGGATGTCCTCCCGGAAGAAGAGGCTCTCGAGCTTGCGCTCGTTCCGCTTGTCGATGTCGAGGCCGAGATCGTCGAAGATGCGGATGTCGGCCGAGCGAGGATCGACCGGTGACGTCTGCACAGCGACGGCCGAGATGTGGTTGTGGCGCGCCCAGTAGCGGCAGACGGGCGCGGGCAGAACGGACAGATCGATGACGTGCGTGCCCGACGAGATCATGCCCGACATCAGGGCGCGGCCGATCATTCGGGCCGACCGCGTGTTGTCGCGCGAAAACGCGATCTCGGTGCCCTTTGGAGTCAAAGCGCCGATGGCCGCGCCGAGGCGCGAGGCGAACTCGGGCGTGATCTCGATGTTGATCAGCCCGTTCAAGCCGTACGAGCTGAACAGGCCACGCTTCCAAGAGCCGGCCCAGATGATCGATTCGTGCACGACCGCTCCTGGCTCGACCTCTTTGTTGGGCCAGATGCGCACGTTGGCGTTGACCGTCGAGCCCGCGCCGATGGTGACGTCGCTGCCGATGACGCTCCCCTCTTCGAGGAGGCATCCGTTCTTCACCGTCACACCGCGGCAGACCACCGAACCGCGCAGGCGCGAGTTGAGCCCGATGTAGCTGTGGTCCCAGACGATGGAGTTCGAAACCTTGACTCCCGAATCGACCGTCGTGTACGCACCGATCACGGCCGGCCCGTTGATCCACGCGCCCGCGCGAACCTTGGCACCCGCACCGATCAGCGCGGGAGCGTCGACACGCGCACCGGGGTCGATCTCGGCGTCGGGGTGAATCCACAGCGACTCGCCGGCGCGCTCACCAGGAAGCTGGACCTTGACCTTGCCTTCGAGGCAGTCGAAGTTCGCCTTCGCGTACGCGGAGTGGCTGCCGACATCCTCCCAGTACCCGTCGGCGAGCCACCCGAAGACGTGCTCGCCCTCCTTCAGCAGCTTGGGGAAGACGTCGCCCGACCAGTCGGTCACCTCCCCTGGTCGGAAGAAATCGAAGACCGCGGGGTCGAGGATGTAGATGCCCGTGTTGGCGAGGTCGGAGATCACCTCGCCCCAGCTCGGCTTCTCGATGAAGCGCTGGACGGCGCCGCCCGGATCCACGACCACGACGCCGTACTCGAGAGGATTGGGCACCGGCTTGAGGACGATGGTTGCGATCGCCTTGCGCTCGCGGTGGAAACGCGCGGCGGCGCCGAGGTCGATGTCCGTGAGTGAGTCGCCGGAGATGACGACGAACGTTTCGTTGAGCTGCTGTCGCGCGAGCATCACCGACCCCGCCGTGCCGAGTGGTGAGTCCTCCACGGAGTAGGTCAGCGCGACGCCCTGCTCCGAACCGTCGCCGAAGTAGTTGCGAATCGAGGCACCCATGTACTGCACGGTCGCCACCACGTCGCGCAGCTGATGCCTGCGCAGGTGCAGGAGGATGTGTTCCATGATCGGCCGGCCCGCGACCGGCACCAGAGGCTTGGGCAGCGTGCTGGTGAGCGGCCGCAGCCGCGACCCCTCGCCTCCAGCCATGACGACTGCCTTCATCTCCCCTTCCTCACTACGATCTTATTCGCGTGCGGGAAGAACTCAATCAATTCGCTTACGACTTGCTCTGGACGTGGCAGCCGCGAATCGAGGGATTCTTCCGCATCCTCGACCCCGAGCTGTGGAAGTCGACCCGCGAAAACCCTGCCATTGTGCTCGAGCAGCTGGGCGACGACGGCGTCGAAAAGGCGTTTCAGCGCGACGAGGTGCAGCGCGCGTTCGACGATGCCCAGGCCGCCTATCGCGTCTACTACGACCGCCACCCTCGTTTCATGGACGCGAGTGCACCGCTCGCGGTCGCGTACTTTTCACTCGAGTTCGGGCTGGCCGAAAGCCTGCCGATCTATTCCGGCGGACTCGGGGTCCTGGCGGGCGATCATCTGAAGGCGACGAGCGACCTCGGCCTCCCTCTCGTCGCGGTCGGGTTGCTCTACCGGCAGGGATTCGGCCGTCAGGACATCGACGCGAGTGGTCGCCAGATCGAGGTCTACGCCGAGAACCGCGGCTCCGAGCTGCCCGTACGCAAGGTCGAGGGCGTCGAGGTCGAGGCGCCGATCGGGACGCGCAACGTGAAGATCGCGGTGTGGCGGGCCCAGGTTGGGCGCGTGCCGCTCTTCCTGCTCGACACCGACCTAGAAGTCAACCCGCCCGACCTCCGGAACATCACCGACCGCCTCTACGTGCCCGAGCCCGACCGCCGCCTGCGCCAGGAGATCGTGCTCGGCATCGGCGGAGTGAGAGCCTTGCGCGCGCTTGGCATCGACTCTGGCGTGTTTCATCTGAACGAGGGTCACAGCTTTCTCTGCGCCATCGAAAGGATCCGCGAGCTGCGCGCATCGCGGCAGATGACGCTCGAGGAGGCGCGCCTCGTCGCCCGCGCCGGCATCGTGTTCACGACGCACACGCCAATCGCTGCGGGCAGCGACTATTTCGACTCCGGACTGGTGTGGGACCTGCTCGGCCCGTACCTGAGCCAGGTCGGCATCTCATTCGATCGGTTCATGGACCTCGGCAGGCAGCGACCGGGCGACCCGCGCGAGCGCCTGTGCACCACCTACGCCGCTCTGCGGCTTGCGGATCAATCGGTGGGGGTGAGCCGCTTGCACGGAGCGGTGTCCCGCAGATTGTGGAAGGACGCGTGGCGCGGCCTGCCCGAGGCGCAAGTCCCGATCGGTTCTGTGACCAACGGCGTCCACATGCCGACGTGGGTCGCGCCGCAGGTCGCGGAGCTGCTCACGCGCTACGTCGGTCCCGACTGGTGGGACCTGGATCCGGCCGACGGCCGCTGGCATGCGGTGAACGAGATACCGGCGGGCGATCTGTGGTCGATCCACTGCGAGCTGAAGAAGGCCCTGCTCGCCTACGCCGGCGAGCGAGCCGAGACGCCGCATGAGCTCGACATCAACGCACTGACGATTGGTTTCGGCCGGCGCTTTGCGCCTTACAAACGCGCCAACCTTCTCCTCAAGGACCGGGCTCGGCTATCCCGCGTCCTTCGCAACGCGCGCCGGCCAGTGCAGATCCTGTTCGCGGGCAAGTCTCATCCAGCCGACCAGCCAGGGAAGGAGATCGTCGCGGGCATCGTCGCCCTGGCTCGCGAGGAACCCCGCGTGGCGTTCCTCAAGGACTACGACATCGAGCTCGCGGGCCACATGGTGCGCGGCGCCGACGTGTGGCTCAACAACCCACGGCGCTTTCTCGAGGCCAGCGGGACCAGCGGCATGAAGGCGGGAGCAAACGGAGCGCTCAACGTCAGCGTGCTCGACGGATGGTGGGACGAGGCGTACCGGCCCGAGCTCGGCTGGGCCATCCCCTCGGCCGCGACGCTCGACCGGCAGGATGTCGACGACCTTGCCGAGGCCGAGGGACTGTTTCGGCTGCTCGAGCGCGAGGTCGTGCCGGCGTACTACGACCGCGATGAGTCCGGCGTGCCTCGGCGCTGGGTCGAGATGATGAAGGCTTCGATCCGCAACGTGGTGACGCAGTTCTCGGCGCGGCGGATGGTCATCGACTACTTCAACACCGCCTACGCGCCCGGGGCGAGACGGGTGGAGCAGCTGCGGTTACTGCCCGACTGGGGCGGGTGACGCGGGGGCCTCGGCCGCGTTCGCGACTCCGTGGTGCTCGCGGTGGCTCGCGATCCCGGACAGGTAGAGCTGCACGTACTTCTGCGCCGACCGCGACCACGACACGTCCTCTCTCATCGCGTGCTGGACGAGCCAGGCCCACACGCTCGGGTGCCGGAAGTTCTCGGCCGCACGCACGACCGCTGCGAAGAACTGCCACGCGTCGTACGGACCGAAGCGGAATCCGTTGCCTGTGTGCGCCACGGGGTCGTAATCCCGAATCGTGTCGGCGAGCCCGCCGGTCGCACGCACGACCGGGATAGTTCCATAGCGCAGCGCAATGAGCTGCGCGAGACCGCCCGGCTCGAAGCGAGATGGCATCCAAAGCATGTCGGCGCCGGCGTAGATCCGCTGCGCCAGCGTGGCGTCGAAACCGACCGCCACCGCGATCTGGTGCGGCTTCTCCGACGCCCAGCGCCGGAACATGTCCTCGTAGCGCCGGTCGCCGGTCCCGATGACGACCACCTGGAGGCCGAGCTCGACCAGCTCCGGCAGCGCCTGCTCGATCAGGTCGAAACCCTTCACGTCGTAGAAGCGCGAGACGATCGCACACAGCGGCTTGTTGACGTCCTCGAGACCCAGCTCCTGGCGCAGCACCGCGCGGCAAAGAGCCTTGTTCTGCGGCGCGTCCGCGGAGTAGTGCTGGGGAATGTTGGGGTCGCGCTCGGGATCGAAGATCTCGTAGTCGATCCCGTTCAGGATCCCGTGCAGCTTGTGGGTGTTGCGGCGCAGCAGCTCATCCAGCCCCTCGCCATACTCCGGCGTCTGGATCTCCTTGGCGTACCGCTCGCTCACAGTGTTGACCACGTCGGCGAAATGGATGCCGCGGCCGAGCACGTTGACGACGTTGTCGAGCCCGGGGATGCCGAGGCGGATCAATCCCCACTCCTGCAGCCCGGCGAGCATGAGGGCGCCGAATCCGAAGACCCCCTGCGCCGAGAGGTTGTGGATGGTCAGGGCAGTTGCGATGTCCTGATAGCGGCCGGAGTTGTAGACGCGGTCGAGCAGGTTCGGGATCAGCGCGCCCCACCAGTCGTGGACATGGACCACGTCAGGAAAGAAGTCGAGGCCCGGGGTCATCTCCATGACCGCGCGGCAGAAGTAGACAGACCGCGCGTCGTCGTCGCCGAACCCAAACATGCCATCGCGGTCGTAAAGCGGCGGGCAGTCCACGAAGTAAACGGGCATCTCGCCGAGGCGAGCCTCGAAGATCGTCGCGGGCAGGATCTCCGTGCCAAGCGGCACCTGCACGTCCGACACCACGGGCCGCAGTCCGTACCGGTCGATGTCGACCTGGCGGTAGCGTGGAAGCACGACCCGGACGTCATGGCCGATGCGCCGCAACTCCTTCGAGAGCGCGGCCGCGACGTCGGACACTCCGCCGAGCTTCGCGAACGGCGCCAGCTCGGCCGTTGCCACAAGCACCTTCAGGTGCTGCGCTTGCGCGACCTCGACCGACTGCGAATGCCCCGGCACGCGGATGCCGAGCGCGCCCGACGGCGGCACGACCTCGATGTCCCGCCCTTCGCGGCTGACGACGACCGCCAGCTCGAATGCATCGCCCGGGCCTTTCGAAAGCTGACGAAAGGGAACGGCGACGAAGAAGGGATCTTCGACGGTCCAGGTGGCGTCGACCGCACCGCGCGTTTGTGGTTCGAGCACGTGCGCGACGCTGACCGTGCTGCCGTGGCCCCGAGGTGTGACACGAACCACGTACGCCGGGTCGAAACCGAGCTCACCCATTGCGGAGCGCGGCAGGGGAAGATCGATGTCCCCGTCGCCGTCCGCCACGGGCGGACCCGCGATGTAGAGCCAGAACTCAGTGTTTTGCTGCTCGAGCTCGTGCGCGGAGCGAGGCGAATCGATCCGGAAGTAAAGGCGTTCGTCGTCGCTGCCGTAGAGCACCCGCTCCACCACCCCGGCCGGCCGGTGCAGCGCGCCGAACCCGGAACCTACCAGGTAGTAGCCGGCCTGGCTCCACGACGAGTCGTTTCGGGAGTGCGGGCTGATGGTCGCGCCAGGCACTCCCCGCTCGGCCGCCGGCGCGCGCTTGATGATCGGCTGGAACAGTCGGGCCGGTGCGCGCGCACCCATGAGCTTGTACACGTTCCGCAGGTGCAGGCGGAACTGGTTGTCCCAGATCGGGTCCATGCCGGAGTCGTGCTTGCGGCTGAACCACCAGAACCAGTCGCTGCCCTCCGTGATCAAGATCTCGCGCCAGGCCAGCGCGGCCTGCTGCGAATCCTTGGGCCGTTGCTGCGACTGTGCGTCGAGCCAATCGCGAGTCTCCGCCAGCAGGTCCCACGCGATGTTGTGCTCTGGGTCGCCGATCCACGTGTCCAGGCTTGCTCCGATCCAGCTCCCCGTGTGAAGGTGGTGGAGCTGCTGCTGGGGTGGGTGCTCGGCGATGAAGTCCGAGACGGTTGTCGTGATCACGTCGGAGCTGTTTTCCAGCTCCGTGTAGAGAGCGTTGAGGAAGTCGTGGCCGTCGCGCGGGTAGAACTCCCACGCGTTCTCGCCGTCGAGGGCGATCACCGCGAGGAAGTCGCCGTCGCCCTGGATCTCCTGGATGCGCCGAAGCCGCCCCATCAGGTCGCGCGCCGCGTCGGCCGACGACATCCTCTGGTAGTCGAAGCCGATGACGTTGGACAGCTGCGAATCGCGGAAGACCATCGCGACCGAGCCGCCTTCGCGCGCCACGCGCTTGGGCTGGTAGAGGTGATCGTCGCGATTGAACTGGCCCTCGAGCGAACGCGCGAGCACTTCCTCGTCGCTGATCATCCAGTCGAGCTTTGCCTTCTCGGCGAGTCCGATCACCGATTCACCGACCGCCATCTCGGATGGCCACATCCCCTTCGGCCGCCGTCCGAGCATGCGCTCGAACAGGCCCATGCCCATCTCGATCTGGCGCTCGGCGTCCTCGCGATGCGAGAAGTGCCGCTCCGGAAGCTGAATCTGGGGGTTGGCGCTGCGCGCCGAGTCGACGTGGCAGATCAGCGGAAGGATCGGATGGTAGTACGGCGAAAAGGTGAGCTCGGCCTGGCCGCGATCTGCCAGCTCCCGGTACTTGGGGATGACGGTGCGGATCCGTTCCAGCTGCGCGGCGAAGAGAATCGCCTTGTCGGCTTCGCTGAAGTCGCGGTCCTTGCGCTTGAGCTCCGCCAGCCCGGGGTCCTGCTCCACCCACACCGGGTCGCACCACGCGAGGTTGAACCAGACCTGCACGTCGCGGATGTCGGCCGTGGTGAACTGCGCGTCGAGCGGCCGCGACGCCAGCTCGAGATAGCGTTGCGATTGCTGAACGCGCAGCGCGCGCGGCGATTCGCGCATCCACCGCAAGACGAACTCACGCTCCTCATTGGAAAGGTCCGTCGCGGGCCGCTGGCTCAGGTTCAGGAAAAGGTCGATCGAATCTTCTTTGCCGTAGTCCTCGATCTGAGCCAGCAGCGAGGGCACGAGGTTGAAGGTTGCCCGCACCTTCGGATATGCATCCAGCAGGGCCGGCATCTTGTAGTAGTCCTTGGCCGAACGCAGCCGGACCCACGGGAGCAGGTACGTGCTCGTGAGGTCGTCCTTGTAGTACGGCTGGTGCATATGCCAGATGAAGGCGACGTGAAGTGGCTTCACTTCATCGACCTCGCTCGCGCGGTTATGGCGGCCGAGTTCACCTCGGCCGCGACTCGCCGTCTCAATTCGGTCTCCAGGCGCCGTATGGGGACACAAATTCGTAAATCTCAACACCAGGGAAGGTGAGCAGCCGGGGCGCTTGCGACCCGGCGATGAGCGGAAACCGACCAGGTTTCCGCTCATGTCGCTGGTGCATATGCCAGATGAAGGCGACGTGTAGAGGTTTCATTGCTTCTTCAATGATCGCAGCGTCGGCGCTGCCGGCCCCCTGGGCACGGACTCCACTCCCGGCAGCTTGACCGCCTGCCGCTGGGTCGCGAGCTCGACGCGCGACAGCAGCTGCTCGATGACCTTCTCCCAGACGTAGTCCTTCGCGGTCGCCTTGCCGCGCTTCCGAAGGCCAGCGACCAGGCGCGGGCTCTCCTTCAAAACAGACAGCTCGATCACGATCTCGAGTGGATCATCGGTTTCCAGCACGATCGCGTTGCGGTAAGCCTCGGCGTAGTCCTCGCCCGTCGAGCCGGTCACCGCGATGCCGCCTGCCGCCATCACCTCGAGACCGACCAGGCCGAACGGCTCGTGGCCCGAGTTGGCGAGGACGGCGTCGCTGCTGCCGTAAGTCGCGATCACGACAGTGTCGCTGAGGAAGCTCGTGAGGTTGATCACATCGGCATCGCCGGAATCGCGCAGGAGGGATACGAGCGCCGGTACGTCGGCTGGGCCGCCGGCGTCGTGCACGATCAGCCCCTGCAGCCGGGCGTGAGCTATCACCTCGAGCCCGTGCGGCTCGCGGCCGCCGCGAATCAGCAGCTTCACCGATTTCCCACGCCGCTTCATCAACCCCGCCGCCGCGACCGCCATCAGCCATCGCTTGTCGGGGTCGAAGCGGCCGATCTTGAACCAGAAGTGATCGCTTCCGGCCGCATTTCGGATCTCGGTCGCGGCCGCGGGATCGGCATCAACGATCGACTCGCGCGGAATGCCGTTCGGGATCACGATCGGGTTCAGGCCCCACTCCCACATGCGGAACTTCATGTAGTGGCTCACCGTCGTGACCGTCGTCGACAGGTCGAGCCCGTTCCAGTCGATCCGGTTGAAGCCAAAAGTGTTGTTGGCGTTCCAGAGCATGACCACGCGATCGCGCAGACCCCGATAGACCAGCGAGTCGGAGATCAGCTTCATCGACCACGACGTGTGCCACTCCTCGCCGAGGATCACCACCAACTTGCCTTCCGCGATCGCCGGCGCGATCACGTTCTCGATCAGGCTCGGCGGCAGGCTGTAGTTCCAGTCGCGGATCTTGCCTTCCTCGCCGTCGTAGACGCCACCGCGATGCTGGGCCGAGATCCACTGGCACCACCGCCGAAGCTGCAGGCGCCCACCTTCCTGGCTCTCCTCGCCGGGCAGGTCCGGATCGCCACAGAAATAGAGGTATGTCAGGTAGCCAAGGCGAGCGAGCGACCGCGAGAGGCCCTTCACGCGCACACCAAGCCCGCCCGCCTGGCTGTACACATCGGGGCCCTCGAAGCTGAGAATCACGAAAACGGTGCGCTGAGGGTCGAAGGTCAACGCACCTGTCCGAGAATGTCGAGCGCGCGCGAATGGAGCTCGCGCGTGGGAGCGCAGAGCAGGGTCGATCGGGTCTTGAGATCGCAGGTCAGAGTGTCGATCGGCTCGCCCTCCAGGTTGGTGGCGACCCCGCCCGACTCGGCGACGAGCAGCAGGCTTGCCGCCATGTCGAACACGCGGACCGGGACCGGCGCGCAGAAGACGTCCAAGCCACCCGCGCTCGTGAGCGCGATCGAGATCGCCATCGAGCCGAGTATGCGGATCTTGCTTGCGCGCTCGACCAGCGGCTGTGCAAGCTTGAGCGCGCGGGGCGTGCTCTCGAGGCCGAGCAGCTCGATACGGTGGTCGTTTGTCGATGCCAGTCGCGACAGTGGCTTACCGGCCCGCCTTGCGCCCTGCCCCCGCACCGCGCTCCACTGCTCGCCTGACACCAGGTTGAGGACGAGGCCTGCGAAAGTGTCGCCGACGGTCGGGCCGTCGAGGACCGCGAGCATCAGACCGAACAGCGGCACGCCCTGTTTGGCGTTCAGGCTTCCATCGACAGGGTCGACCAGGATCAGCGGGTAATCGGCTCCGAAGCTGCGCCGCCCCGCCTCTTCAGAAAGCACTGAGAACTTCTCACCTCGTTCGGCCAGCCCTGCAAGCCCTGAAAAAACAACGTCTTCCGCAACGCGGTCGAGCTCGATCGTCGTATCGCCACCCGCACCCACGCTCAGCGGTGCGCGGCCGGCCTCGGTGCCCGCCAGGGGCACAACCGCCTGGCGCACGCCGGCACCGATGTCCGAGAACAGCTCGATCCAGTCGAACGCTTTCAGTGTTGGGGTTCGGTCGTGCTCGGCTCGGTCGGGATCTTGCGGCGTCTTCGGCGCCGGCGCTCGACCACGATCGTGATGAGGTACGGCTGTTGCATCGCCCAAACGCGCTCGATGATCTGCGGGATGGGGATGGAGTGCGGCTGCTCGATGCCGAGCATAACGAGGGCCTCGGCGACGTGGTCGGGTAGCTCCGTCTTGTCGTGAAGATTCAGCTGCTCGAGGCTCTCGAGAATGTCATCGAGACGGCGCAATCCCTGGCGCCTTTCGGACTCGCCCGGACGCAGCATCGGTGAAAGCTTACTTATAAGACCGCACCCACGAGTGAGCGGCTCACCTCATCAGGTCTTTCGAACTGCAGCCAGTGGCCTGCGCCTTCCAGCACGTCGAGTCGATAGTCGTGCGTCATGTGATCCTTTGTGTGCTCAGCCTGCCAACGTCCGAGCAAGGCATCCTGGTCGCCCCACAGCAAGACAGTGGGCGCCTCGACCTTCACATCGTTGGCGCGAGACCACCAGTCGAGGCCGCGCCCAAAGTTCGCGCGGTAATAGTTGAGGCTCGCGGTCAAGCGGCCAGGTCGCGAGATCGACCGAACGAAGTGCTCGGCCGCCGGTCCGGCGATGTCACCGAACATCACGCGGATCCGCCGGTGGTCGTCCTCGGTCAAGACCTCCTCGGCCTTGCCCTCCATCAAGAAGAGTCGGATGTACTCGGAGCGTTTCGCCTGGTCCTCGTCATTGCGGATCGCCGCCGCCGCGGCCGCCGGATGTCCGACCGACAGGACGGTGAGCGATTTCGTCATCTCCGGGTGTTGGCTCGCGAAGAACCAGGCAACGATCGCGCCCCAGTCGTGACCGGCGACGTGGGCGCGGTCCCGCCCGAAAGCTTTGATGAGGCCTGCCACGTCCGCCATCAGCTTGCCGATCTCGTAATCGCGGACGTCTGGTGGCGCGTCGGTCAACCCGTACCCGCGCATGTCCGGCGCGACCGCAAGCGCTCCCGATGCGGCGAGCGCCTCCACCTGCTTGCTCCACGACTCTGCGCCTTCGGGGAACCCGTGAAGGAGGATGGCCATCTCGCCAGTGGGCGGCCCGTCGACCATCGTCCGAAACCTCAGCCCATTGGCCTGCACCATGTGCTGGCTCGCCGTCATCTGATCGAGAGGACCTCACTCTTGAGGAAATCCGCCGCCACGTCGAGGGCGTCGTCGAGCACCTTCAGCAACCCATGGCCCTGGCCCTTGAAAACCACGAGCCGGGCGTTGGGGATGATCTTGATCTTCTCCTCGAGGAGGCTCAGATCGGCGAACGGATCCCGATCTCCGCTCAGGAACAGGGTCGGACACCTGATCTGTGGCCAGTGCGCGGTGCGGAGCTGGTCCTTGAAGCCAGGCCGGTGGAACGGATAAGAGAAAAGGACGAGCCCACCGAAGTCGGCCTCGACCGCTGCCATGCTCGCGACCCTTCCGCCAAACGATTGACCACCACCGACCACGTCGTGACCGCGACCAGACGCCTTGATGAAGACGGGCACGGCGTTCTCCGCGCCACCACGCGGAAGATCCACCGCGACGGCATCGATTCCGCGGCGTTTGAAACCGACGACGTATGGCTTCATCGACGCCGCGTTGCCCGAAGCGCCGTGACCGAGGACAACCTTCATCGCGCATATCGTCGCAGTCTTCGCGATGTCATCGATGGTCGCGTGATGGCGCCTCGACGACGTGTCCATGGTCCATCGATGCTGGTCATCACCGCGACTTCATCAGAAATTTCCACAACCACGCGCAAAAAAAATTTGCGCGAGGGATTGACGCGAGCGGGGTTCATCGAGTATCACAAGAACTTGTATGGCGATGCTGCTCGTGGTTGCCACCACAGAGGCAACGGACCCGACGCGAGGAAGCGGACCATTTTCGTCAGCCGCCTACGTCTCGGAGTTCTCATCAACGAGGGTCCGCGGCGAAACCCGTGGGGTTACAGAGGAGGTGCGTGTAGGAGCGATCTTGTCCACGTCACGTCACCAGAATGGATCCCGCCAAATCAATGGAACCGATCGGGTCCATATCTTCAGGAGAAGGAGGTAAACCAACATGGCTGCCAAGAAGAAGGCCGCGAAGAAGCCTGCCGCCAAGAAGAAAGCCTCGAAGAAGAAGTAAGACACTTCTCTTCAATCGTTTAGTAGATTCGTTAGACGCCGGGGTTCTGTGGAGCCCCGGCTATTTTTTCGAGCGAACACATCGGACGGTCATCGAAGTCCGAGTCCTCTTTGGTGCTGCCGGCGATGATCTGCCGTCGCATTTCGTAACCAGGTAAGCCGCCGGACCAGAACACGCTGCTGCTCAGGTCTCGGCCACGGCGCAGTCGATCACCCTCCGCCGATCACCACGACACGCGACATATAAGGAAGAGGCTGGGGTCTTGACTCTCGAACATGTGTTCGGTATCTTCGTGATCGCCTCCACTTCGCCCCTGCGTCTCTCTCCGAGGCCGCCAATTTGAAAGATGCAGGCTCAACCCAGACTCGAACTCGCGATCGATTCGATCCGGCTCCGCTTCGGCAGCCAGGCCCTGACGCGCGCGGGTGAGCTGCCCCCTCCGTCGCCCTGGCCGAGCGGGACCCTTGTCGACAACCTCACCGGAATAGGCGGCCTGCCCCGCGGTAGGCTCACGCTGCTCACCGGCAACGGAACTTGCGGCAAGCTCACCGTCGCGCTCGCCCTGCTTGCCAATGCAACTCGGGAGCTCGCTCAAGCCGTCGTCGTCGACGGGGGTGGATTCGACCCAACCTGGTTACTTCCCTTCTCCCCTGAGCCTGGCGCGCTGACCATCGTCCGCGCGCCGGCTCCTGAGATCGCGGGCGAGGCGGCTGCAACCCTGGCGCGGGCAGGGGCAGGCTTCCTACTTTTGATGTGCGATCTGCCCGAGCACTGGCTGGGCCCGCTTGAGTCGGGTGCCAACCGGTCGGGCTCAGTGATGGTTGGCGTGATCGACGCGCCCAACCGAGCTCTGGCCCACGCCTCGAGCTTCAGCCTCGGGTTCTCGCGCCGCCGTTGGATGTGGGAGCGCGGACAGCTCGTCGGCCTTCGCGTCAACGCTCGCTGTTTGAAGAACCGTGTCGCGCCGCCGCTGGGCGAGAGCGAGCTCGAGATCCGCTATCCACTGAGTCCGCGGCAGCCGGCCGATTACGTCACCGGCATCACTGAGATCGCGATCGGTTACGAGGAGGTGCCGCCACGCGCGTCTGCTGTGGTCTGACAGGTCATCTCGAGCTGGCGAGGCGACCTGACCTCTACGGACGGCCGGTCATCATCGGACGCTGGGACGAGCACGTGGTGGCGGCGTCGGAGGAGACGCTGCCCTTCGGGGTGGTGCAGGGCATGGCACTCCGCCAGGCGGAGCACCTCTGCCCGCAGGCGGTCTTCGTTCTGCCCGACGAGGAAGCGACGTCACGCATACGCGAGCTGATCTCGACGGCCCTTTACGACCTGGCGCCTGTCGTCGAGGTGCGCGACGAAGGGATCGCATGGCTCGACGTGAGTGGTGTCGCGACCGCCGGCCAATCGATCCGCGCCGCGCGTCACCGCCTTGCGAGAGCAATCGGTCGAGAACCGCGACTCGGTCTTGCTCCCGGTCCATTCTCTGCCCGACTCGCCGCGGCGCGCGCGCGACCGGGACGAATGCTCAACGTCACCAGCGCCCGCGAGTTCCTCGCCCCTCTCCCCTCACGCGAGCTTCCGCTTGACGCCGAACAGCTCGAGCGACTGGACCTCCTCGGCCTGCGAACACTTGGAGGGGTTGCGGCGATTGGTCCTCGCGAGCTCGAGAGCCAGCTGGGGCGCGATGGACGGCGCGCGGTATTGCTTGCGCGCGGCGCCGAGCCGGATCAGCTCAACGCGTGGCGGCCTCCTCTTTTTACGAGCGCGCACCGGCAGTTTGGCGATCCGGTCGAGGACCGCGAGGCGCTGCTCTTCGTCGCGCGTGCGTTGTGCGGCGACCTGGCGGACGAGCTTGGACTCCGCGCCGCCGGCGCAAAGCATGTCCGCGTGCGTCTCGAGGTCGAGTCAGGTGAGCACGAAACGCGTGAGTCGATCGTCCGCCATCCGTTGAGCAGCACGCAGGAGCTTTTCGGGCTCGTCGGGTCGTGGATCAAGGAGTGGCAGCCGCGCGCGCCGATCACCGAGCTGTGGATCGAGCTGCCGGTGCTCGAGGGCGCGGGACGGCGTCAGCTGCGGTTGTGGGCAGGCGGCGACGGGTCGAGCGAAGAGGTCATCGCGGCGCTGGAGAGGCTGCAGGAACGCTTCGGCGACGAGGTCGTTCAGAAGCAGCCGTTCGCGGGATAGCCGGGATGGTCCGAGACCTTAACCAGGTAGCCGGGGTTTGTGTAGAGGTAGATGCCATTGGCACTGCCGAACCAGACTCCGTGGGAATCGGTGATGCCACCGCTCAACGACTGAACCAGCTCGCCCTTGTAGATCGAGGTCTGTGCGTCTGGAGCCGCGACCAACCACATGCGCGCATTCGGGTCGACGCCCCACAAGGCAGACTCGATGAGAGGAAAACCGCGGCTGTCGAGCCCCATGAGGCTCAGACCTTTTCCAGGTATGTAGAGCCATTCCTCTTTCGTGCCAGTCTTGAGGTTGACGCGGTCAATCTCATCGGGCAGCGTGCCGGCCGACGATGCTGTCATGACGGGGAACGGATCAGCGAGATTGAGGGTCTGAACCCAGATGATTCCGTTTTCGGCGCTGAACACCGGATAGACGTCCTTCGAGAGTTGGCGCAGTGCGCCTGTGGACGGATTGACCAGCCACAAGCCTGCCTGGAGATGCTCGAAGGCATTGACGAGATAGATGCCGTCGGCCGAATAGTCGAGGACGTCCGGCTGGCCATTGAATGCCTGGGTCGAAAGAGGGATCTGCACTTCCTTTCCACTCGCAACCGCGATCACGTGGAGGACGAAGTCAGTCCCGTTGTAGTCGACGTAGGCGTAGCCGGCGCCATCGGGCGAGACCTCCCTGCGGGGCACGGGCAGCCATCGCGAGAAAGCTCGGTCGAAATACATCCCACCAGTTCCCACCGGGGTTGGGCTGATCGCGCCATCCGGAAACGTGATGAAGGAGTCCTCGATCACGGATCCCTCGGTGTAGATCGGCAGCCGGCATGAGAAGCCCACTGTTGCAAGCGGACTCGCGTTCGGGCTCGGGGTTGATGACGGACCTGGCAAACCCTGGGTGGCAACGGAGGGAGTGGCAACGGACGGAGAAACGCCTGCGACGTGGCTCGACGACGACTGCGTGCAGGCGGCGAGCACAACGACAGCGATGCCCACCGCCGAGAGCCGCCTCATGACTATGGAACGAGGTACTTCACGTAGCGTTCCGGGGCTTCGAGAAACTCACGCCACGAGCGCACCAGCTCGAGCTTCTCGAATGGCGCCTCACGCATCCCCCACTCCCCCATCTCGATCAGCGTCGCTCCCGGAGTCGCGGCGATGAGGGGTGAGTGGGTCGCGACGATCGCCTGCGAACCTTCACCGGGCAGCTGCGCCAACAGAGCGATCAGCCCCAGGCATGACGTGAAGGAAAGCGCGGCCTCCGGCTCGTCGAAGAGATACAGTCCGCGATCGACGACTCTGGTCTTCAGCACCTGAATGAAGGCCTGGCCGTGGCTACGCGCGTGGAGATCGACGCCGCCGAAGCGTTCCGCCCAACGTCCTGACGAGCCGACAGACGTAAAGAGGTCGTGCATTCTCTCTGCGCGCAGGAAGAACCCACCTTTACCACCTCCGCGAGTCCCCAGCAGCCGGAGTGCCTTGTTCAAGTCCGAATCCTCATCGGACGGCTCGGCTGTCGCCTTGAGAGAAACATTTCGTTTCTCCGCGCGCACGTGCCTCGCCCATGCCGCAGCGATCGCCTCGACGAGAGTCGACTTGCCGCTGCCGTTCTCACCGATCAGGATCGTCAACCCAGGCGCAGGCTCGAAGCCCTTCTCGGTCAGGTCGCGCACCGCCGGGATCGTGTACGGCCATTGGTCCATCCGGACCTTGCCCTTGTCGACTTCGATCCGCTTTAGCGGCGCGCCATTCAAGACGGTCACCGCCGGCATCCGCACAAGATGACACGAGTTCTGCGCCCGCCGACCGCAGTAGACGTGACTCTCGACCACGGCCGGGCGCCGATCGCCATCTCCGGTGCTTTCAACGGCTCGATCGAGCCGATCGCGCGGTGGAAGGTCGAAGGGTCATGGTGGGACCGGCCGGTGGTGCGCGAGTACTGGAAGGCGGTGCTCAACAACAGCCTTCTCTGCGAGCTCTATCACGACGTCTCGAGCAACGAGTGGTTCGTCGAGCGGGTGTACGACTGAGTTGAGGCTCCAACTCCGGTTCGTCCGGACGATCCGGGGTTTTGACCAGCCGCAATGCCGGATAGTCCGGACTATCTGACATTCCGGGCGCTGTTGAACCCTTACGTCGAGCTCCACTCCCACTCCAACTTCTCGTTTCTCGACGGCGGGTCGCATCCGTTCGAGCTGGCGATGCGCGCCGCCGAGCTCGAGATGCCCGCCCTCGCCATCACCGACACCGGCGGCGTCTACGGCGCGGTCAAACATCTCCAGGCGTGCCGCAAGCTCGGTGTCAAACCCATCATCGGCAGCGCGCTGGAGGTCGACGGCGAGGAGCTGATCCTCGTGGCGCGAAACCTGAGCGGCTACTCCAACCTCTGCCGGCTGCTGAGCCTCGCCCACGCCGACCAGCCCAAAGGCGAAGCCCGCACAACCCTCAAAACCGTCTCCGAGCAGAAGGGCGACCTCTTCTACCTCACCGCGACTGACAGAGAGGAGCGACTGCGCGATCTCCGAGAGGCCCTGGGCAAAGAGAACGTCTTCAGTGAGCTCCACCATCACATCCGCCCCGAGGACCAATGGGTCATGGAAGGGCGGGCAGCAATGGCGAAGAGATGCGGTGTGCCCGTCGTCGCCACCAACCAGGTCCACTACCACGTACCCGCAAGAAGGAAGCTGCACGACGTTCTCGTCGCCATCCGCCACCGAGCCACGCTGGATGAGGCAAGGCAGCACCTCTTCCCCAACTCAGAGCATCACCTGAAAGGCGGCGACCAGCTGCGGCCGCTGTTCAAGGGACATGAAGAGGCGCTCGCGACTCCGTGGGAGATCGCCCAGCACTGCGACGTCGACCTCGACTTCCGCAAGGTCAGGTTCCCCGGCTACCCCGTGCCGGAGGGCGAGACCCCGTTTTCTTATCTCTACAAGCGTTGCTTCGAAGGCTTGCGGGAGCGATACCGGCCGATCACGTCAGCCGTCACGCGTCGCCTGCAGCACGAGCTCGAGGTGATCGAGAAGACCGGCCTCGCCGAATTCTTCCTCATCAACTGGGACCTGATGCGCTTCGCGCGCGAGCACGGCGTGCCCGGGCAGGGACGTGGTTCCGCCGCCGACTCGATCGTCGCCTACGTCCTCGGCATCACCCGCGTCGACCCGATCGAGCACAACCTCCTCTTCGAGCGGTTCCTGCACGAAGAGATGACGAGCACGCCCGACATCGACATCGATTTCTCGACCGCTCATCGCGAGCAGGTCATCCAGTACATCTACGAGAAGTACGGGTGGGAGCGGACCGGCATGGTCTGCAACGTCGTCACATTCCAGCCGCGAATGGCGATCCGACAGGTCGGCAAGGCCCTTGGTTTCTCGGCCGAGCTGCTCGACAGGCTGGCCAAAGGCGTCGACCGATGGTTCACCGAAGACGTCGAGGACTCGATGCAGTGGGCCGTTCCGCCTCCCGACATGCGCCCGCAGAGCTGGCAGCAGTTCCTCGAGCTGTGTCGCGAGGTCATCGAGTTCCCGCGCCACCTCTCGATCCACAACGGGGGCATGCTCGTCACCGGCGAGCCTCTGGTCGACATCGCGCCTGTCGAGCCGGCCACGATGGAAGGAAGACGAGTCGTCCAGTTCAACAAGGACGACGTCGAAGACCTCGGGCTGATCAAGATGGACATGCTCGGGCTCCGCACGCTGTCGGTCGTCGCTGAGGCGCTCGACCTGATCCAGGACACGACCGGAAAGCGGCCGAACCTCGACCAGCTGCCGCTCAAAGACCCTGCGGTTTTCGAGATGTGCAGCGCCGCCGACACCATCGGCGTGTTCCAGATCGAATCCCGCGCCCAGATGCAAACCCTGCCGCGCACGCGGCCGAAGGACTTCAACGACCTCGTCGTCGAGGTCGCGATCATCCGCCCCGGACCGATCCAGGGCAACGCGGTCCACCCCTACATCCGGCGCAAGCAGGGTCGCGAAACAGTGACGTACGCGCATCCGCTGCTCGAGCCGATCCTCGCGGATACGCTCGGCGTGATCCTTTACCAGGAGCAGATCATCGAGATCGCGATGCACGTCGCCGGCATGAGGCCAGGGCGCGCCGACGGTTTTCGCCGCGCGATGACTCGACATCTCAACCGCGTCGAGATGTCATCGCTGGAAGACGAGTTCGTCGACGGATGCCTCGCCAACGGAGTGCCGAGGGAGGTGGCCGACCAGCTCTTCAAGGCCGTGCAGGGCTTCGCTGTGTACGGCTTCTGCCGCTCGCATGCGGCCGCTTTCGCCCGGACGTCATACGAGACGGCGTGGATGAAGCTCCATCACCCCGTCGAGTTCGGCTGCGGCCTGCTCAACAACCAGCCGATGGGCTTCTACCACCCGAGCGTCCTGGTCGAGGACCTGAAGCGGCACGGGTTGAAGGCGTTGCCCGTAGACATCAATCGTTCCGACATCCGCTGCCTGCCGGAACGAGTCATCGACGCCGAATTCCCCGCCAGCGCCGGCGCTCGCGGCTTTCCAGCAGCTCCCAATCCAGCTTTTGCCGGCACTGACAGCAAATCGGGCGGCGCTTCGACCAAAACAGATCCCGGCGGGGGCCCTCCCTTCGGTTCCAGGCCCCTCCCCCGCCTTCCAACCGAATCCAGATTACTCAGCGTGTCAACCCTGCCTGTTAAGGCCGACTACGCGATGCGCATCGGCTTCAACTACGTCCGCGACCTCGGCGAGGACGGACGCAAGGCGATCGTCGAGGAACGCCTACGCGGCGGACCTTACGTGAGCTTCGACGATTTCCTCGCCCGACTGCGCGGTGGGCCGATCGGTCCGAAGGCGGTCCGGAACCTCGTCATGGTCGGCGGATTCGACGCGCTTGGCCAGCCGAGGCGCGACCTGCTTTGGGGATGGCAGGAGCGATGGCACGGCAAGGGCTTGCGCCGAGGAATCGAAAGGCAATCCGAGCTGGGCCTCAACGCAACAGCGCCCGAGCTGCCCACGATCGATGACTTCGACGCCAACCAGCTCGAGTACCGGATATCCGACCTGTCGACCGGCCATCACCTCATCCACTTCTGCCGCGAGCGACTGACCACGATGGGTGCGCTGGAGTCGAACAAGGTTCCGACGATTCGCAGCGGGCAGCACGTCCGCGTCGCCGGACTCGTCATCACGCGCCAGGCTCCCGCTACTGCCAGCAAGATTCGCTTCTTCACACTGGAGGACGAGTTCGGCCAGGTCAACGTGACGATCAAGCCGGAGGTCTACGACCGCTACCGCCTTGTGGCCAACCGCCAGCCGATCCTGATCATCGACGGCGTCATGCAGCGCCAGGACGGCGTTCACTCGGTGCTGGCCAGTCACATCCAGGCGCTTGACGGCGTACCGCGACCAGCGCAGCGCTCACACGATTACCGCTAGCTGCTTGGACTCAGCTCCTCTGCGCGGAACAATCGCCAGAACCATCCGCGCGGCCGAGTGCGAACCGTTTTGCGGACCCACGTACCCCTCTGCGCCCGCTGAGGTGGGACCGGCGAACCTTCGTCAAGAATCTCGGCGCAAAGCCGTACGCAGTCGTCGCAGATAAACACTCCAGGTCCGGCCACCAGCCGGTCGACCTGGTCCCTGGTCTTGCCGCAGAAGGAGCACCTACCCTCGGCGCGTTTGGGCACGGAAAGAGTCTACTTTCGCTTCGTGTCGCGTGAACACTGGGAGCGCCAGGCATCCAACTGGGCCGCGTGGGCGCGCACGCCGGACTTCGACGCCTACTGGAAGTACGCTCCCGCGTTCTTCGAGCTGGTGCCGGCGCCGGGCCGCCGCACACTTGAGGTCGGATGTGGCGAAGGGCGCGTCACGCGAGATCTGGTCAAACGCGGCCACCGCGTCTCCGCTTGCGACGCGACCTTCGAGCTTGTGAAGCTGGCCCGTGAGGCCGACAATGCCGGCGACTACCTGCGCTGTGATGCGGCAGCGCTGCCGTTCCAGGATCAGGCGTTCGATCTCGCCATCTTCTACAACTCGCTGATGGACATCGATGACATGCAGCAGAGCGTGCACGAGGCGGCCCGGGTGCTGGAGTCCGGCGGAAGGATGTGCGCCTGCGTGACGCACCCGATCCCGGACGCGGGCAAATTCGAATCCGACGAAGACGGGGCCCCGTTTGTCATCTCAGGCCCCTACCTCGGCGACCGACGCTGGATCGAAATCGCCCCCATCGAGCGAGATGGCCTGCAGATGGAGTTCGCGGGCTGGGCGTACCCGTTGGAGGGCTACTTCCGGGCCCTCGAGGCGGCCGGCTTCGCGATTGAGGCTGTTCGCGAGCCGCGCATCGATGGTGGATCCGAGCGCTGGAGGCGCATTCCGTTGTTTCTGATGTGGCGCGCGGTCAAAATTTGATCCATGGCTGAGGACCGAGACGACCTGCTGCGCCACTACCGCGAGTCGCGCGCCAAGTTGCTCGCCGCGCTCGACGGTCTTACCGACGAGCAGATGTCCGAGCCCACCATCGACGGATGGGCAGTGAAGGACCATCTTGCCCACCTCGCGCTTTGGGATGAAATCCGCGCCACCGAGGTCGAGCGGATCACAGCAGGATTCGAATCGGCATGGAAGATGACCGAGGACCAGAACGAGGCTCACAACGCCACCGGCTACGAGGTGAGGCGCTCGATGTCCGCCGCGCAGGTTCGCTGGGAGCTCGAGCAGTCACGGCGCAAGCTGCTCGATGCCATCACGGCCGCGACGCCTGAAGCGCTCGATCTGTCTCGCTATGGGGCGGCCGGCCTGCGTAGCATGCACGAGGACCAGCACTCGGGCTGGATCGCGCGCTGGCGCGGCGAAAAAGGGTTCTGACACCCAGGATTTCCTTACTTTCTGTAGCCGGGCGTGGGGCATTTGCGCCAAGCTATTGGACTAAAGCCGAATTCGACGCAGCAACCCCAGAGGAAAATCCCACATGTCCATCGCCCGAGAAATCGAAGACATCGCCCGCGACTTGATCAAGCACCAGCACGACCATCCCCCGGTCCGTGACCTCAACCGCGAGATCGAGCGCCGCCAGACCTTCGCCGACCGCGTCTCCGGCGACTTCGCCCGTTTGGTCGGCAGCTGGGCCTTCGTCCTGGCCCAGGTCGGGATCATGGTCGTGTGGGTCGGGCTGAACGCCCTCAACCTGATCCATCCCTGGGACCGCTATCCGTTTCTCTTTCTGAACTTCATCCTCAGCCTGGAAGCGGCCCTCTGGGTTTCGGTCGTGCTGATGGCGCTCAACCGCCTCGCCGACCGCGACCGGCTCCGCGCGCAGCACGACTTCGAGCTCGACGTCAAGTCCGAGGAAGAGCTGAAGGCGCTGATGAATCACCTCATGCACCAGGACGAGATCCTGTTGCAGATCGTCAACCGGCTCGACCGCGGTGACCGAGAGATGAAGCGGCTGGCACGCCGCCTGGAGCAGATGATCGAGGCGAGCACGCCGCCGCCGGCGCCGCGACCTGTGGACGCCGAGCGCCCACCGATCAGCGTCCCGGCGCCCTAGCCCCCTACGCGGTAGACCGCGTACTCGCCGTCGTCGTAGACCAGCTTCGCGTTCGCATCCCAGAACGCGCGATTGGCGCCGCGAGGGATCTCCTGCGGGCCGATCATCACGTAGGTGACGCCGTACTTCTTCACAAGCTCGAGCGCCGAGGGGTCACCGTCGAGGATTCGCTTGTCGTCCTCACCCTTCTGGATGTAGTCCGCGAGGCCGTACGTCCACAGCCAGCCTGGATAACCGACCAGCTCGCGGCGACCCGTCAGCGTGGGAATGAGGCTGTTGTGGTCGTCGGCCACGGCGAAAACTGCGTAGGGGCTCGTGTTCTCTCGAACCCATTTGGCAACCTTGAGCCCGTCCGCGTCGGTGAACTCGACGCTGCTCACGCTGAAGTCGGAAGCGCGGTAGAGATCGAGGAAGCCTGAAAGGCAGAGCAACACGAGGAACGCGACCGCCACCAGGGCGACCGCGCGACCGCGCCGCAACATGCCCGCGAGGACTCCGCCCACGACGATGCTGCCGAGAAGTGCCCAGAAGACAAAGAATTTCGTGTTGTCCCAGTTCCATGGCTGCAGCACGATCACGTTGGGCACGAGGAACCACAGCCACATCGGAACGAACCAGCGCGGGAATGCAGTCGGAAACCAGCGCACCAGAAAATGGCCGGCAATTATGAGGGGCGCGAGCACAGACGTGTTCCAGATCCAGAACCACACGAAGTCGAACGGAAACAGCCAGATGTAGCGCTGCCAGTCCGTCGACGACAGCCAGCCGGGCTGGAGGCAGTAGCCTTCGATCGACGGCGCGCTTGGGCAGATGCTGGTGTTCTGGGGCGGCCACATCCACACGAGGATGGGAATGCCGATCACGAGCGCAGGAAGGAAGTACGCGATCCACTCGCGGCGGCGGTTCATGAGCGCCCAGAACGCAGCCAGCGCAACCACCGTGCCAAACGCATGCACGTGATACATCGGCATCAGCCCCGCGACGATGCCGCTGAAGGCGTACGCCGGCCATCCGAGCTTCTCGCGAATCGCGATCCAGAGGAAGACCAGGACGATCAAGGCAAGCGTGAAGCCGAAGAGGGTCGAACGCTGCGGGACGATGTAGGCGAGGACCGGGTTGAGCCATTGCAGGTTCAGGTCGCGGTTCAGCGTGTACTCATGGGGCAGGTGCTGAAGGACTGCCAGCCCGCCGGTCTGGATGTCGCTGAACAGCCGCACGAATCCCAGCCCGCCGCTCAACAGGAACACGAACACGGCGATGACCGCACCGCCGCGCCCGCCGGTGAAACGCAGCGCGGCCAGGTAGATCACACCCGGCAGGGCCAGTCCCAGCATCGCGCTTGTGGCGGTCAGCGCCTCGGTGAGGGAAAGACCGAGGGGGACCAGGTCCGCGGCGAAGAAATCGATCATGAACGGGTAGCCGAGCCGATGGCCGGGATCGATCGGGTACTCGGGCGGAAAGTTGTGCCCGTAGGCGAATGACCCGGCGAAGCTCAGGTGCGCCGCCCAGTCGCCCCAGATGTTCACGTAGCCGGCGAACAAGCCCGCCGGCGCGTACACGTACGCCTGATGGAAGAAGTGGACCGTCCATGCGCCGCACACGACGAGCACGGCAAGGAGCGGCCACGATGACGGCCAGCGCCGGCGGGCGTCGGCCCAGTCACCAAGGATTCGGTCGCGCCCTGCGTAAAGGCCGATCGCACCCAGGACCAGGCCACTCAGCAGACCAATCCAGACTGTCAGCGGAGTGACGTCGCGCACCAGCAGCGCGAGGACGAAAGTGGTGGCCGCCACCAGCATCGCGCCGAGGACGGCGCCGAAGACGATCCGCTCCTCGAGATGCAGCGGCACGCCGGAGAGGTAGGTCACCCCAAACCCCGCTCCGGCACACGCGGCGAGAAAAAGGGCGGTGGCTAGTTCCAACACAAGAACTGGGGTTGCGACGCGGGCAGGGTGCGGCAGTTCATGAGCCACAGCTTCGGTCCCCACCACGGCGTGCCCGAACCTTCGGCGTACGCCGAGTAGGAGATCGGCAGGCCCGTCCAGACCGGATAGAAGTAGCCAAAGAAGAACACTGCAACCGCAAGGTGCGCGGCCACGACGAGCTGTGGCCGCGGCCGCGGCAGCGTCTGCGCGAGGTAGACGAGCACGTAGGCGAGCGCGAGGATCATGAAAATCAGCCCACCGAACATGTGGTACAGAAAAAGGACCCGCGTGACCGGAAACCACGGCAAGTACTGGGTGATGAAGCCGAGCAGGATCACCGCCGCGGGAAAGCTGCGGTGCTTGATGACAAAGTAGGGCAGCGAGACGACGCACGGAAGGCTGGTCCACCAGATCCATGGGTTGCCCAGGTTGGACATCCGGGCGATCAGCTGCTGGCCGGTGAACGCGTCGTTACCGAGGCCCGAGTACTCCGCGTAGTAGAGGACCGGCCGCGACAGCAGTGGCCACGACCACGCCGGCGAACCGTAGGGATGCGTTGCGGTCAGCGTGCGGTGGTAGTTCAACGCCTGCAGCTGGTAGGTCCACATGTCGGCCAGGTTGTGAAACTGCCCGCGCGCGAAAAACGGATACCAGGAAACGATATAGACGCCGACGGGAATGACCGCCAGCGCGATCACGGCGACCGCGAGGTACGTCGGCCACGGTACGTGCGCGACGGTCTGCCCTCCACCAGGCCGCCACGAAAGGAAGGGCCATCCGCGGGGACCGAATTCCAGGTCGACGCTTCGGAGCACGATCCGAAGCGCGAGCCAGAACACGATGCTCACCCAGGCCGCGAACACGATCCACTTGGCGGCGATCCCGACGCCGAGGACGATTCCGAGCGCCATCAGCGAGACCATCGTCGAGTTGAACGACTTGCTCTGGATGTGAACGAGGAAGAGGAAATACGCGGCAAGGATGAGGAAGATTGGGAAGATGTCGATCATCCCGATGCGCGACTGGATGAAGAACATCCCATCGAAACAAACAAGAGTTGAGGCGGCGATGGCGAACAGTCGGTTCGGCCACAGCCGGCGCGCGAACAGGTACATCATCGGGATGCAGAGGGTTCCGAAGATGCTGGCGGCGATTCGCCAGCCGAAGGTGTTGAACCCGAGGTCGATGTAGTCGCCGGTCGCGCCCTGAAAGTGAGCGCGGTACCAGCCGTAGGCCCACATGCCGCCGGCGATGATCTCCTTGGCCAGCGGAGGCTCGGGGTCGAAGTAGTTGAACTCGCAGTGACCGGGTTGAAAATCTGTCGGCATCGAGCTCCTGCACTTCTCGATTCCTTTCACGTCGTCGTAACCGTCGACTGGAAAGTAGACCTCGTCGAAGACCTGGCCGTTGGGTGGCGACAGTGGATTGCCGTAACCGCGGTTGAAGGGATAGGCGAGACCGCAGATCGTCCCCTTGTCGCCCTGGGCGTCGATGGGTGTGCTCGAGACGCAGTTGGTGATCGTGGGGCCCGAGTTGTCGGGGAGAAAGATGTTGGGCAGGATCGGGCTGAAGAAGCGAAGCACGAACGCAACGGCAGTCAGGGTCAGGACCGCGACGAGATCCCAGCGGTCGAAGTACTCGTGGCGGCGGCTATCAGGGGTCCCCGCGGACTCGCGCCGAAGGCTCTGAGTCCGTGGGGTACTCACCGCCGCCGTTTGCGCCGCCTGGCTCCGCCCTGGTTCTGGCCCAGTCGCTCCGGCAGATGACCGCTGATCTCCCACACCACGGCATCGGCGTCAGGCACAGGTATGGCGATGGTTTCCTCGGCCATCATCCGACCGCGAAATATCCCGAGCTTCTTCTTGATCGCCGCCAGCTCGGTCTCGTCGCCGCGCAGGCGCATGAACACCGCCGGCTTGTCGATGTGCTGTTTCATGATCGGCGCGATCATCTTGCTGCGCTTGTCCTGGAAGTGCTGGCGCAGCGGAAGCGCTTTGACCGACCGGATGTCGTCGTAGGGAATCGTGACGCTGGACAGGACGCTCGAGATCTTGACGCCGTCGTCGAGCACTCGCACGTCGTTGCGCAGGCGGAACAGGTAGATGCCACCACCAAGCGCAAGGCCGACCGGGATGTAGGCGATCCAAACCGCGTACCCGGGCGTGAAGAGCTGACCTCGATAAAGCCCAAACGCCGTGAAGCCGAGGCCGATCACCAGCAGCATGCCCGCGAAGAACCGCTGCTGCTGCCACAGGTGGTGGGCGTAGAGGTTCTGGTGGCGGGTCGGACGGGAAGGCGCTTCGCTCACAGGACTATTGATTTTCCCATTGCAGGCTGCGCTCCACGGCGCGACGCCACCGTAACTGCATCGAGTCCGCCTGGTCGCGGGACATGCCCGGCTCGAACTCGCGGTCGAGCTTCCACAAGTGCGCCAGGTCTGGCTCGCCCCAGATTCCGGCGCCGAGCCCGGCCAGGAACGCGGCGCCGAGAGCGGTGGTCTCGGTCTGGCGCGGCCGGCGAACGGGAATCCCCAGGAGGTCGGCCTGCAGCTGGCAAAGCAGATCCATCACCGCCGCTCCCCCATCCACACGGAGTTCCGTCAGCGCCCGACCCGTGTCTTTCTCCATCGCCTCGACGACGTCGCGCGTCTGGTACGCCATCGCCTCGACAGCAGCCCGGACGAGGTGCGCACGCGTCGTGCCGCGGGTGAGCCCGACGATAGTGCCCCGCGCGTAAGGGTCCCAGTAGGGCGCGCCGAGTCCGACGAACGCCGGGACGAGGAACACACCGCCGGTGTCGGGAACCGACGCCGCCAGCGGACCGGCGTCGGACGCCTGGGCGATGATGCCGAGACCGTCGCGCAGCCACTGCAGGGCGGCGCCGGTGACGAAGATCGCGCCCTCGAGCGCGTAGCTGAGCTTTCCCGCGCGCCGCCATGCCACGGTTGTGAGCATCCCCGACTGCGAACCGACTCGATTCGCGCCGGTCTGCATGAGCACGAAGGAGCCCGTGCCGTACGTGTTCTTCGCCATGCCGATCTCGACGCAGGCCTGTCCGAACAGCGCCGCCTGCTGATCGCCCGCGATTCCGGTCACGTTTGCCGCGATAGGACCGCTGGAGTCGACGACCGCCGGCAGGTTGGCGAGCGAAACGCCGAACAGCGCGGCCATCTCCTCGCTCCACTCGCCCCGGCCGATGTCGAACAGGAGGGTGCGCGAAGCGTTGGAGGCGTCGGTCACGTGAGCGCGTCCCTCCGAGAGCTTTGCGACCAGCCACGAGTCGACGGTGCCGGCGGCGGCGTCATTCGCTCCTTCCACGTTCTTCACCGCCCACGCGAGCTTGGTCGCGGTGAAGTAGGGATCGAGGACGAGACCCGTCACCTCGCGCACGCGCTCGTCGTGTCCCTCGGCGCGAAGGCGCGCGCACTCGTCGGCCGTGCGCCTGTCCTGCCACACGATCGCAGGCGCGATCGGCTCGAGCGTCTTCCGGTCCCAGAGCACGAGCGTCTCGCGTTGGTTTGTGATGCCGATCGCGCGGACGTCACCGGCGCGCGCGCCGGCCGCCTCCAGCGCATGCCTCGCGCTCGACTGCACCGCGCTCCAGATTTCGTTTGCGTCGTGCTCGACCCAGCCTGGGTGCGGGTAGTGCTGCGTGATCTCCTGGTAGCCCTTGCCGAGCACATCGCCGGCCAGTGCCTCAGTCCCGACCGCGACGGCGGTGGCTCCGGTCGTGCCTGCGTCGAGGGCTAGGACGACCTGCGCGATGTTTCCGTTTTCCAGGTGCGATTCAGATGGCCGGTCGAGTAACCCTCGAGGTCGACAGACACGAACGCGTACCCGGCCTCACGCACCGCCGCCGTCACCGTTTCGCGTTCGGCGATGAGGCGAGCTATGTCGCGCGCATCGACCTCGATGCGAGCGACGTCGTCGTGATGGCGCACGCGCACCTGAGTGAACCCCATCGCCCTCAGCGCGTCCTCGGCAGCCTCGATCTGGCGCAGGGCCGCGACCGTCACGCGGGTGCCGTGTGGGATGCGTGAAGAGAGGCACGCGAACGACGGCTTGTTCCAGTTGGGAAGGCCCAGAACCCGCGCCGCCGCCCGGATCTCGGATTTCGCCATCCCTGCCTCGAGCAGCGGAAAGCGGACGCCACGGCGAACTGCCGATCCGTGACCTGGACGGTGATCGCCCGTGTCGTCGGCGGTCGCGCCGTACGCGATGTGGGCGAGGCCGAGGTTCTGGCGCACCGGCTCCAGCGCATCGAACAGCTCCTCTTTGCAGTGGAAGCATCGATCGGGGTTGTTGCGCGCGTACTCCTCGAGCTCGACCTCGTTGGTCGTGACCTCGATCAGCTGCGCTCCCATCCCCCGCGCGAGGGCGCGGGCAGCCGACTGCTCGGATTCCGGATAAGCGGGCGAGCTCGCTAGCACCGCGACCGCGCCGTCGCCGAGCTCGTCCATGGCGAGGCGCAGGAGCAGGGTCGAGTCGACACCGCCGGAGTACGCGACGAGCACTGACCCCAGGTCGCGGACAGCGCCGCGGGCCGCATCCAGGCGAGAGGGCTCGTACCGATCTAGCTGGATCACTCCAGCGAGATTAGCTCGCCTTTGCTTCCGAGGGCTCCATAGCGGGGGTGCCGCACCACGCCTCGTAGTCGATCAGCGAGGTGACGGTCGGGCTTTCACCGCACAGCGGGCAGGCCTTGTTCTGGCGGAGCTTCAGCTCGCGGAACGTCATGTCCTCGCCCTCGAAGAGGAGGTAGCGGCCGATCATCGGCCGGCCGATGTCGAGCAGGTACTTGATCGTCTCGAAGGCCATCATGCTGCCGATGATCCCGGGCAGCACACCAAACACGCCGGCCTCGGCGCAGCTCTGGACGCTTCCGGGGGGCGGCGGCTCGGGGAACAGACATCGGTAGCAGCCCGTGCCGCGGGCGGAGTCGAACAGCGCGAGCCGGCCCTCGAAACGGAAGATGCTGCCGTGCACCAACGGCTTGGCCAGGAAGTGCGCCGCGTCGTTGGCGAGATAGCGGGTCGGGAAATTGTCGGTGCCGTCGATGATCACGTCGTAAGGCGCGAAGATCCGCATCGCGTTCTCTGAGTTGACATGCTCCTTGATGGGCACGACATCGACGTCAGGGTTCAGGCCCCGAAGGGTGTCGGCCGCGGAGTCGGCCTTGGACCGACCGACGTCGTCGACGCCATGGAGCAGCTGGCGCTGAAGGTTGGAGGCGTCGACCACGTCGAAGTCGACGATTCCGACCTTGCCCACGCCGGCAGCTGCCAGGTACATCGCGGCGGGCGAACCGAGGCCGCCGGCGCCCAGCAGCAGCGCGCTCGAGTTGAGCAGCTTGCGCTGGCCGGCCCCACCCACCTCGGGAAGGATGAGGTGGCGGGCGTAGCGGGCGACCTGGTCGGGGGTGAAGGGTCGGTTCTGAGGCATGTGTTCCAATGGACTATACCCAGGGCCCCGGCGCCGATATTCCTATATTGGGAGACCCATGGAAACCGAATACCTCGACGAAGAGCAGGTCATCTCCCTCTACAACAAGGTCCGGACCGGGAAGAAGACCTGGCCGACCGGCATCTGGACCTCCCCCGCCGCCCTCCAGTACGCGGTCACCGTGTTCGACTACTGGATCCATAACGTCATGGGCTGGAAGGGCTGGCCTGACGCACGGGGCAAGGTGACCCCGGCTCTGCTCGAGGAGCACCGCCTGGCAGACCTCGTCGAGTCGGTATTCGTCCCCGAGTTCGGCGACGACTGGCTCGACTTCGAGGTCGTGCTGAACGAGAGCATGCGCCTGTCCGAGGACGAGGGATGGTCACCCGAGCTGTCCGACCGCCAGGAGCGCGTCGAGGCCGCCTTCGAGCACGCCTTCGAAAAGCTGATCGGCTCCCCCAAGCAGCAGCCGAAGCTGCTCCCGACATATCACCGATTCCGCAACCACCTGCTGCGCATGTGGAGCGCGTTTCAGGAGGCGCAGGCCGAGCACGACAAGGCCGAGCGCGAGCAGGCCGAGCGCTTCTGGGCAACGCTTCGGCTCGTGCGGAGCACACGTGCGCAAGCCGCCGAGGCGTGGTCGATCGTCAACTCCGACGACGAGCGGCGAGGCGAGGTCGTCATGGTCTGGGGCGAGCCTCATCCGTACTGCATGGTCGTGCTGGACGATGACATCGAGGTGGGTGGCTGGGAGCAGGTCATATACCGGCTGGAGCAGGAGATCCTGGTCGAAGAGCCGGGGGCCGTCAGCTACGCGGTCTGGCACAAAGGCTTCGTCGGTGAGTACTACCGCTGCGCCGACTGCGGCGAGCTGCACAGCCAGTTCGACGAGGACACGGGCAAAGGGCTGCGGCTCGACGACCTCGAGCCGCCGGAAGAGCGCTAGTCGACCGTCAGGTCGAAGTTCCGACCTTCCCAGCCGGTCATGTAGTGCGCCGTCCAGGAGAACTTCGCCCCTCGCGGCAGCTTCTGACACGGCACTTCGCCGACCCAGACGCCGAGCGTGGTGTCGACCGCGTCCACCTCGACATGCGTGTCCCAGTTGTCGAACGTGTAGTGAACGGTCGCGGGCCGGGGCAGCTGCACACGAAGCCCCCGCCCCGCGGCGATGCGCGCGATCTGGTGCTTGTGCGACCAGACATAGTCGGGCTGCAGCCCAGGCCCCTCTGTGTAGCGGCGGCGTGCCGGCATGACGATGTCGGGGAATCCAGCAAGCGCGATCGTGACCAGCAGCTCCAGGTATTCGGCATGCGCCCAACCGAGCGGGCACGCGGAGCCGTTCGGCTTGCCGAACAGCAGCCCGCGGCTCGGGGTGTCCGGCCCATCCCACAGCTGCTCGGGCAGCGCCATGCCTGATCCAGCGAAAGCCTCGAGCGTGCGCACCATCTCAGCAGCCGGCAAACCCATCGAAAAGAAATGACGCGCGCGCTCGCCCGTCAGCACGGGCCACGCGCGACCACGCCCACTCCCGTCCCACGCCGCGCCGTCCTCGTGTTCACCGTACTTGTCCCCGACGTACCGCCTCCAGCTCGGGCCCGCGGGCAGGCTGACCTTGAGAGATGTGTCCACGCCCTGCAGGCTGCGCAGCACGCGCTCGTCCTTCGGACGCCTCAGCCCGTAGCGGACGAGCTCGAGAAACTCGGGCGCGATGGCGCCTTGTGTCGGGCGCTGGTCGGGATCCGATCCCAGCCTCACGTACTGGCCGTTCGATAGCGAGCACCAGGCCTCGACGCGGTCGTTCCAGTAGTCCGCGACGGCGCGGAAGTGGCTCGCGGCGATATGCTCGCCCGCGTCGCCGGCGAACTCTGAGGCGACGATCAGCGCGGCTATGCACGTCGCGAGCGTGGACGGCGACAGGCCGCCCGAGTCCTCCCACCGATCGAGCTCAGTAAGAGGGCCTTCTCTGAGCAGGAACTGCGCCGCCCGCCTGACCATCGTCGGGTAGGGGTCGCGATCGAGGCACCCCGCGACACCCAGCCGCCACGCCAGGAGGATGGGGAGCGCGACCTGGTCGAGCTCGGTCGACTGCCAGTGCGGCGTTCCATCGAGGAACCAGTTCTGGAACCAGCCGCCGTCCGGGCGCTGATGGCGCTGCAGATGGCGAAACGCGCGCAGGGCTGCGTCGCTGTCGCCGGCGTCGAGCAGCGCGGTCGCGATACGGCACATGTCTCGCGGCCACACCAGGTGGTAGACCTGGTCGCCGTCGTGGACGTTCTCGCCCCACGGCGCGGCGGGGGCGGCGATGAACGCGCCCGCGTGCGACTTGTCCTCGAGGCAGTGAAGGAACGCGAACGAGGCTCGCGCGAGGTTGCCGTCGTCGCCGCTGACCTTGGCAAGCGCTCTCGCCATCTCGGGCTGCGCGCGCCACGCCTGCTCGAAAGCCTGGCGGATCGTCCCGGCGCCCTTCTGCAGGGCGTTGCGAGCGACCTCCTCTGCATCGGCCCGCGAGTGGGCGAATCCGATCGCGAGCTGGAACGACCCCGCGCGCACGCCGAGCTCGCCGCCGACCGAAACGTTGCCCGGGCCCGCGCGGTCGTACATATAGGTGAGCCTGCCGTCCGCGTCGCTGAGGTCGATGTGAATGTCAGAGCTGCGGAAATAGCCCGTGGTCGCCCGCGCGAATGGGCCGACGATGCACATCCACACGTCTTGCTGCTGGATGAGCAGCGCCGGCGGATGGGTGTCGATCACCCTGCCGAAGTTGCCTTCCGTGCCCGGCTGCCAGTGCCCTGACGCCTGGAGGTAAAGGCGAAGGTCCGGAAGCTCCGGGGTGAACGTTCCCGCGATGAGCATCGCGTTCTCTTCCGGGTCGGAGAAGAACTCCTTGGTCAGCCGGTACTCGTGATGGGTGGTCTCAACCCGAAACGCGGGTACGCCGGGGTTGAGCCAGCCGATGGCATGCTGGCCATCGGCCGAGTCGTCGACCGGGGGGGCGCCGCCGGCGGAGACGAAAAAACGGAGCTCATGCAGCGCGACACGGTCGAGGAACGGGAAGAAGACTTCGCTGAGCGCGCCGTCGGCGAGCGAGTACCAGAGCTTGCTCCTCGGGGTCGGCGCCGTCCCGAACGCCATCTTGCGCCCAGGGCCCCACATCGGGGGCGCGCCTGGTCCACCGGGTGCTTCCATCGGGTGCTAAGTATGGAGAGCGACTGGGCCGATAGAATCGGACGAACCCGTCTTGTCGGGGAGGTGGCTGAGTGGCCGAAAGCACCCGCCTGCTAAGCGGGTAGGGGGTGTAAAGCTCCCTCGAGGGTTCGAATCCCTCCCTTCCCGCCAACCGCAATCATCCGCTGCGCACTGTCGATTTCGCGGCTCCCCGCCACGCTTCTAACACCGGCTCCGGCCTGAAGACGCTCGGAGTTCCGCTGATCCGCCACTGCCGGTTTCCAAAGCTGATCAAGAGTGATGGGTATAAGCCAAACGCTGGGGACCGTAGCTCCATCTTTACGTCGGTCGGACGACCTGCCATGGCGACCGATCGCGGTTGCCCATCGAGAGAATCGATCCCAAAGACCAGGACGTGGGTTGGGGTGACCGCTACAGCCAAGTCCCACGTCACAAAACCTCCATGCATGTGGTAGCTGGTTTCGCCGGCCAACATCGCTTCGTGGGGACCGACCAGGAACGCAGTCGCCAGTGCCAGCTGCTCCAGTCTCCACGACCGATAGTCCCGCAACACGGCTAACCAGGGGAAAAGGAAGACGAGGGCCAGATTGACACTGGTATTCCCCGAAAGAAGCAGGGAACCGGGTTTGATGAACCTGCGGACGCGCCTTAGCTTTCCGGACTGCTCGAACTCGGTCAGCGGAAGATGCGGCAGCACGATCTGTGCAGTCGCAATCCAGGTCGTCCCGTCCCACCACCACAGCCCGTCGTCAGAGAACTGGCCCATGCGGCGCTGGCAGTATGGTTGATCGCTATTCGGTATTTCGCTTAGACCCAGACCAGTACGTTCTATAAGCGGCGAGCACGGGCTCTGGCTGGAAGACTGCTCGCCACCCCTTCACCGACCAGAGCCGTCCGCCGCGGCGCACCAGCAGAGTCGGAAAGAGATCAAACCGACCCCTGCCTTTCTGTTCGATCTGCACCTCTCCTGGATGCGCAGCCATCGCCACCCGGCGCGGGGGTTCGAGGGGCTCTTCGCTGGCCAGGATCAGCATATGGGCTTCGCTCAGAACGACGGCCAAAAGGCCGCTAACGCGTCCAAGCGGCAACCATGGATAGATGCCCGCCTCAGCCGCCAGGATGGATTCGCCTGGCCCGAGAAGGTACGTGGCCGCTTGCGCAAGCTGAGCGAGCTTCAACTGCCGGAATGCGCGATACATTCGTCGGTGCAGGAACACGTACGCAGCAAAGCCGCCGGCTGCGGCCACCTTCGCGATCTCAGGCGCCGGCGACACGGAAACCGAGTTCGCCAGTGAGAATGAATCGTTGTACCTCTGGTAGCGCTTCGCCGTCCGCTGTACTGCGTCTGAGGCCCCAGGGAGGCCGAGGTCGGGGATGAGGACCTGCTCCGTCACGACCCACTTCTGACCGTCCCACCACCATTGGCCATCTTCAGAAAAGCCGCTCACTGTCTCGTTGTCGCGGCCACGGCACGCCTCCATGCGGACAAGACAGGCTCGGGTCGCATCAGCCCCGCCGATCCCTGAATCGACCACCCCCGCGTCGCGTGACGCACTACGACCGTGGGCTGCGAGAAGAAAGGCGTCGGTGTTTCCACCCGTACATCACCCGTGCGAGCGGCCAGCGCGATCCAACGAGGCTGTCCGTTGCGTTCATCCAGGCGCAGGACCAGAACATGCGCCGCGGTTACGACCACGCCGAGATCGGGAATCGGATCCTGCCCCAGAAATCGCGTTGTCAGGCTCAGCTCGCCCGCAAGCAGTGGTTCATCCGGCCCGAGCAGATACGCCGTGGCGGACGACAGCAAATCCAACGCCCACCGCCTGTACTCCTTAAAGAAACGGCGCTGGATGACCAGGTAGGGCAACCCGACGAGCAACGAGATCCCGGCGGGAAAGATGGGCCAGCCGTTCAGGCTGCTGGCGTCTCGGAACTGCTCTCGCCTCTTGATCAGCCGTTGGGCGTTCGCGGTTCCCGCTGCAGGAAGGTCGGGGATCACCACCTGCGAAGATGGCGTCCACTGGCCACCGTCCCACCACCACTGGCCGTCGTCGGAGAAGCCGCTCAAGGCACCGGCATTATGGTTCGGCGAAGGCCGTCTTCCTCCACCTATCGACCTATGGATCCCGGGTGCCGCCCAAAGCTATGATCGAGTGCGATGAGGGCCCGAATTGCTGATATCCCGGCCGAGCAGGAACCGACGTGGGGAGCGGTGATCGCGGTGCTTCGCTTCGATAACCGGTCCGGCTGGAAGATGCACTGGAACGCCCACCACCCGCAGTCGGGCAATCCGTTCTCTGTCGTCGATATCGAGGTGCCCGGTGAGGACATCGACGCGTTGCGCGCCGAGATCGGCGAGGCGGTCGACATCGTCAACGACATCGTCGCCCGCGATCCCCTGAAGACCATGGTGCGGGCCGATATCGGCCTGACCGAGGTCTACCTCAAGTAACGGGTCCAGCCGCCACGCGATAATCCCGGCGGCGATGGATCGTTACGCGCCCGACTCATGGTCTCGGCCTCTTTTTCCACGCGGGCCCAGGCCTTTACGCGGTCGCCGTCATTTCGATAGTGATCGTGGTGTGGAACCTCAGGGACGCATGGGTCCTGCTGATGGGCGTCGCGGATGAAGAGATCGAGCCGGAGGCGCACTAAACTGCGACGCCGATGAGCGATGAAAACTGACCCCCGCCACCCAGCTCCGGATTTTGGGCGGGTGTCGCCCGAGCATGCGCAGACATTCATCGCGATCGCGAACATGCTGCACGGCGAGGCGACCGGTCCTGCCTTCGCCCGCCTCCTGAAGAAGAGGCTCGAGGCAGATGATTACGTCCTCCTCGCCCACCTCTTCGAGGAGATCAGCGTGCTCGTGCTGCATCACCTCATCCCAGAGGCACTTCTGTTTGATGCGTTCGCGTTCGACCTCTACTGGGACGAGCTGCGCGAAGACGTGATGAAGCTCCGATCGCAGACCGGCAACGAAAAGTTCTGCGAGAACTTCGAGCTCGCCGCCGAACGCGCGCGCGAGTACCGCGCGGACCGTCCACCGAAGAGGCGGTGGATGCATAGGGGCGAGGGCGATGAGCGCTCCGATCCCGAGGGCGGCCTCGGCGCGCGCATTAACGACCGGCCACCGGCAGGAGCACCGTCGACCCCGGTCACAAGCAGGTCTTGATCGACCGGAACCGACCTCTAGCTCCGGCTAGACTCGAATCAGTGACGGGTCACATCGCAAAGGTCATGGTGCTCGTCACGATCTTCGTGGTCGCCTGTACCCGTAACTCTCCGACCTCGAGCCCGACTCCGTCGCTCGCCGTGGGGTCCATCAGCTGGACCGATTGCAGCGGCGGTTTTCAGTGCGGCAAACTCATGGTCCCGCTCGACTACTCCAACCCAGGTGGACGCAAGGTCAGTCTGGCCCTGATCAAGAAACCGAAGCAAGGCACCCAGCCGCGCATCGGCTCGCTGCTCTACAACCCGGGTGGTCCCGGTGAGTCCGGCGTCGACTATCTGCGCAACGATTCGTCGATCAAGGACCTCAATCAGCGGTTCGACGTAGTCGCCTGGGATCCTCGCGGCATCGGCGGCAGCACTCGAATCTCCTGCGTCGACAACGCCACGCTCGATAACTACCTCGCCCTCGACAGCGTTCTCGACGATCCGCAGGAAAAGGCAGCCACGATCGCGGCCGACAAGGGGTTCGTCGACGGATGCCAGCAGCACAGCGGATTCCTCCTGCCTTTCATGGACGGCGCGACCACCGCACGGGACATGGACCAGATCCGCGCCGCTTTGGGCGACCCGAAGCTGACGTACATCGGCTTCTCCTATGGAACGTTGCTCGGCGAGTGGTACGCGCACCTGTTTCCGACGCACGTTCGGGCGCTGTCGCTCGACGGTGTGGTCGACCCTGGCGTTTCGGCCAACGAATCGCAGCTGCGACAGGTCATCGGTTTCGAGCAGAACCTCCAGGCGTTCCTCGCTGACTGCCGCACCCGAGCAAGCTGCGCCTTCGGCCGTTCGGGCGACCCTGCGGCGAAGCTCAACGACCTGATGGCTCGCCTCGACACCACCCCGATCAACGTCGGATCGCGCCAGCTGACCCGCAACCTCGCGATGACCGGGCTGCTGCAGACGCTCTATGACCAGAGCCTGTGGACGTACCTCGACCAGGGCCTGGTCGCGGCCGATCGTGGCGACGGCCGGGTCCTGTTGTTCCTTGCCGACTTCTACAACAAGCGGAACTCGGACGGGACTTACGACGCGCTCGCCAACGGCGGGTTCGCGGCCGCGTTCTGCCTGGACTTTCCTTCGCCCTCTGACGTCGCCTATTACGACGCGCTCGGGCCGTCCTATTTGAAGGCGTCGCCCTTCTTCGGCCAATGGTTCCAGTACGGCAACCTTCAATGTGGAGAGTGGCCGGTCAAGTTGAAGGGTTCGCACACGCCGCTCCCGATCCAGGACGCGCCGCCGATTCTTCTCGTCGGCGGCACCAATGACCCCGCCACGCCTTACGTCGACTCTCAGTCAGTCAATCGCCAGATCGCCGGATCGGTCCTGCTCACCCGCCAGGGCAACGGCCACACGTCGTACGGCTCGAGCGCGTGCTCGCACGCGGCGGAGGACGCGTATCTGATCGATCTCACCATCCCGGCGGCCGGGACGGTCTGTAGCAGCTAGGCGACGGACGCGGTGGCCGGCGCCTTCGCCTTGCGGAACACCAGCCGGCTGTCTTTCGCATCGACCTCGATGAGGTCGCCGTCGCCGAACTTGCCCTCGAGGATGCTCATCGCTAGCGGGTCCTGGACCATGCGCTGGATCGCGCGCTTCAACGGTCTGGCTCCGTAAACGGGGTCCCACCCCTGCTCGATCAAGATCCTCTTCGCCGCGTCGGTGACGGTGAGCGCGATCTTGCGTTCGTCGAGCCGCTTCCGCAGCCGCGCGAGCTGGATGTCGACTATCGCACCGAGCTGCTCCTGCGTCAGCGCCTTGAACACGATGATGTCGTCGACACGGTTGAGGAACTCCGGCCGGAAGTGGTCGCGCAGCACGGCGAGCACCGCGTCGCGCACCTCGTCGAACGGGCGCCCGGCCATCTCCTGGATCAGCTGGCCGCCGAGGTTCGAGGTCATGATCAGCACGCTGTTGCGAAAGTCGACGGTGCGGCCCTGGCCGTCGGTGAGACGCCCATCGTCGAGTATCTGCAGCAGGACGTTGAACACGTCCGGGTGCGCCTTCTCGATCTCGTCGAAGAGGACGACCGAGTAAGGCCTGCGTCGCACAGCCTCGGAGAGCTGGCCGCCCTCGTCGTATCCGACATAACCGGGCGGCGCGCCGATCATGCGAGCGACGGTGTGCTTCTCCTGGTACTCCGACATGTCGAGCCGGATCAAGGCCTGTTCGTCGTCGAAGAGAAACGCCGCAAGCGCGCGTGCCAGCTCGGTCTTCCCCACCCCGGTCGGGCCCAGGAAGATGAACGATCCCACGGGACGGTTGGGGTCCGCGAGCCCTGACCGCGAACGGCGGACGGCGTTCGCTACAGCGGTGACTGCGTCGTCCTGGCCGATCACGCGCTCGTGCAGGTTCTCCTCCATCTTGATGAGCTTTGCGACCTCGCCTTCCATCAACTTGGAGACGGGGATTCCCGTCCACTTCGCGACGATCTGGGCGATGTCTTCCTCGCTCACCTCTTCCTTGAGGAGCGGATGGTCACCCTGGAGCTGGGCGAGCCGGTCATTTTGCTCCGCGAGCTGCTTTTCGATCTCGACCGACCTGCCGTAGCGAAGCTCGGCCGCCCTGGCGAAGTCAGCGGCGCGCTCGGCGCGCTCGGCGTCGGCGCGGACCTCTTCGAGCCTGGCCTTCAGCGAGCGGATCTTGGCGATGATCTCCTTCTCCTGTGCCCATCGGCTGCGCAGCGCGGTGCGCTTCTCGGAGAGCTCCGCCAGCTGCTTTTCGATCCCGGCCAGGCGGTCCTTGGACGCCCGATCGGTCTCCTTCTTCAGCGCCTGGCGCTCGATCTCGAGCTGGCGGATCTGCCGCTCGAGCTCGTCCAGCTCAGCGGGCATGGAATCGATCTCGGTGCGGAGACGGGCCGCCGCCTCGTCGATGAGGTCGATTGCTTTGTCGGGAAGAAAACGGTCGGTGATGTAGCGATTGGAGAGCACGGCGGCCGCCACGATGGCCGCGTCTTTGATGCGGACACCGTGGTGAACCTCGTATCTCTCGCGCAGGCCTCGCAGGATGCTGATCGTGTCTTCGACCGACGGCTGGTCGACAAAGACCGGCTGGAATCGCCGCTCCAGCGCTGCGTCTTTTTCGATGTGCTTGCGGTACTCGTCGAGCGTGGTGGCGCCGATGGCGCGTAGCTCGCCGCGCGCGAGCGCGGGCTTGAGCAGGTTGGCGGCGTCGATCGCACCCTCGGCGGCGCCAGCGCCCACGAGCGTATGCAGCTCATCGATGAAGAGAACGACCTGTCCGTTCGAGCTCTCGATCTCCTTGAGCACGGCCTTGAGGCGGTCTTCGAACTCGCCGCGGAACTTCGTTCCGGCGACGAGAGCGCCCAGGTCGAGCGCGACGACGCGTTTGCCTTTCAGACCCTCCGGCACGTCACCCTGTGCGATGCGCTGGGCGAGGCCCTCGGCGATGGCGGTCTTGCCGACTCCTGGTTCGCCGATGAGGACGGGATTGTTCTTGGTCCGTCTCGATAGAACCTGGATGACGCGGCGGATCTCCTCGTCGCGGCCGATGACGGGGTCGAGCTTGCCTTCCCTGGCCAGCTTGGTCAGGTCACGGCCGTACTTGTCGAGGGCCTGGTACTTGGACTCGGGATTCTGATCGGTGACGCGCTGGTTGCCGCGCACCTGGCGAAGGGCTTTGAGAAGCGTGTCGTGGGTGACCCCGGCATCCTTCAGCAGCCTGTTGTCGGTGAGCGCCAGCAGTAGATGCTCGGTCGAGATGTACTCGTCCTTGAGTCGCTCCGCCTCCTTTTCCGCCTCATCCAGGCTCTTGCTGAGGGCGTCGCCAAGGTATGGCTGCCCGGCGCCGCTGACCTTGGGGAATCGTTCGATCGCGGAGACGAGAGCGGGCTTGAGCGCCTGCACCGACGCGCCTGTGCGCTCGAGCAGGGAGCGAGCAACTCCCTCCTCCTGATTGACCAGGGCGAGCAGGAGATGCTCCGGCTCGACCGCCTGGTTGCCGTTCTGGCGCGCCTGCTCCGCAGCTTCCTGCAGAGCCTCCTGGGCCTTTTCTGTGAATCGGTCTAGTCGCACAGGTTGGTTATCCCAAGCCTCGCAGGGGCCCAAACAGATTGTCCGTATCTTTTCGCCATGCCCGAGCTGCCCGAGCTGGAAGCGCTCCGAATCCGGATCGGTCCGCGCGTCGAAGGCAAGCTGATCACAGCGGCCTCGGTCAACCCCAAGAAGGGCCACCTCCTGCGCTATCCGGTCGACAACTTCGCGATGGAGCTGCCCGCCCGCCGGATTCTGTCGCTGACCCGGCGGGGCAAGCACCTGGTGTTCGCAACCGAGCTGGGCGGCGGGGGATCGCCGCGCTGGCTGGTCGTCAACCCGATGCTCGGGGGGCGGTTCCAGATCGGTGGGCCCGATGTCCCGCTGCCCGCGACCGAGGTGTTCACGCTTCGGGTTGAGGGCAAGGTCGAGGTGCGCTACCTCGATTTCCGCGACATGGGGCGGATCTACTGGGTCTCGGACTGCTCCCTGGAAGTGCCCGCATGGGATGCGCAGGGGCCTGAGGCCGACTCGGTTGCGTCGATGGCCTTCGACGTTTTCCGTAAGCGGCTACGCCGCTTCCGCGACGAGCTGAAAGACCTGCTGCGCAACCAGGAGTTCCTGGCAGGGATCGGCAATGCTTACTCCGACGAGATCCTGTGGGAGGCGCAGCTGCTGCCGTTGCGCCGTCGCGCTTCGCTAAAGCCCGAGGACGAAGAGGCGCTGTATCGGGCGATTCCGACCGTGCTGTCCCGGGCTGTCGAGGCGATCCTGGCCAATCCGAACTACGAGGAGTCGAAGCAGGATCGGTCGTTCATGGCGGTGCATATGAAGGGCGGAAAGACGTGCCCGCGGTGCGGGCACCGGATCAGCCAGCTGGGATCGAACCGCGAGCCGCTGAACTTCTGCCGAGGCTGCCAGTTCTAAGGCCAAAGCGGTCACGATCACCGGATAGTCCGGACTATCCGGGCATTTCGTCCACGGAAATGCCTGATCTGCCGGACTAAGCGACGGTCGACGCCCGGTGGCCAGCTCCCGCGAGGTTCCCCGCGATGCTGTCCAGCAGGCGCTGCGACGCGACGGCGATCTCGTCGACCGCGACCTCGAACGCCGCCTCGTGGCGGGACGACGGCTTCGAGAACCCGCTCACCTTGCGCACGAACTGGCGCGCCGCGGCGCGGATCTCGTCATCGGTGGCGACCTCGTCGGCGTGGCGCAGCGTCTTGATGCTTCGGCACATAGCCAACAAAGATACGGATGGGGTCAGCGAGCGTGGCGCGGCGGCGGTAGCTCGGGCAGGTCCGGCGGAGCCAGCCGCGTCGGGTCGATGCCGGCCCGAAGCAGCATCGCGCTCGCGAGCTTTTCGTAGCGGTGCTCGACCAGGTCGCCCACCGGGTCCGCCGAGGCCCGCATGAGCTGACGAAAGGAAAGAGTCGACACCGCCCGATAGGCAAGGACCGCGCGTGCCGCGTCGGCGCGACCGGTGATCGACGCGATGCGCACAAACGCAAGCGCCGCGCCGGTTTCGCGCATGTCGCGCCAGCGCCAGCCTCCGTACGGCAACAGCACGAGGAGGATGGGCGGCAGCGCGATCAACAGCGCCAGGACGATGGCGACGCGCACGATCGCGTCGTGGATGTTCTGCCCAGCCGACACGAGCGGATCGCCCGAGTAGTGACGCAGCGTGTCCGCGGTGTCCTGCAGGAACTTGGTCAGGATGGGAATCCCGCCGGGCACCGCCTTGCGAAACGCGCCGATCCACTCGTCGAAGGTCATCCCCGTGTTCTTGATCCCGTCGGCGATGACCTCGAGGCCCATGATCGTCGAATAGATCAGAAAGCCGAGGTAGACCCACACGACCGTCCAGAAAAACACGGTGGTGTCGGCAAGCACGCGGAGGAACGCCGGCCAGCGCCGATCCGGATAGATCTTGAGCATCATCTCCCCTCGGAAGATAAGTCACCGAGGGGTTAGCCGATCGCGAAATCGACCTCCACGCTGACCTGGACGTCGATCTGACCGACCGGCACCTGCGTCGGCGCGACTGCCGCGCCCGAAGCGGCATACGGATACGGCACGCGCGAGCTTGACGACAGGTCGCTGATCTGCAGGACCTGGCCGACCTTCACGCCGGCGGCGGAAGCCATCGCGGTTGCCTTCGCCTTTGCGTCGGCGATCGCGAGCGCGCGGGCCTCGGCCTGCGCCGGCTTGGGATCGTTCAAGGTGAAGCTCACGTAGATGTTGGTCGCGCCGCCTTCCTGGACGATGGCGTCGAGCGCCTTGCCGACCGAGTCGACGTTGTGCCATTTGAGCTGCAGCTGCTCGGTGGCGCGAAAGGCGGTGATCGTCTGGCCCTCAGGTCCATAGACAGGGCCGATCCAGTAGCCCGTGGTGTTGAGGTCGCCGTCGGCGACGCCGATGGCCTTGATGCGGTCGATCAGCTTGCCGGCCTTGGCGTTGAGATCAGACTGGGCGGCTGAGGCGGTCGCCGCCTGCGCGTCGACACCGGCCGCGACGATGGCGAGGTCCGGCTTCTTCGAAACGATCGCGTCGCCGCTCGTCAGGATCCCCTGCGTGATTGTCGTCGTCGTGGTGGCGGAGGGTGACGTCAGGACGAGCGCCGGCCGATTGGAGGCCACCACGATTGCGGCCACCGCCAGAGCGCACGCCAGGACGATTCCGATCGGGACGAAGAACGGTCGCATTTGCCGACACAACGACGCGTCTCCGCAGCGGGTAACGCGGCTTTATCGGTCTTGCGGCTCAGGCCAGTCCGGCGGGTCCCAGCCGACGTTCGGCACGGTGCCGGTGCGCCAGTACACGCCGCGACGGCGCTGCATGAGCTCCTCGTCGACGAGATACCGGCGCAGCGCTGCGAAATCGGGATGCCGCCGGCCGATGATGCGGTTCACATCCGCCTCCGGGTAGAGCCGGCCCGGCTGGAAATCTTCGACAAGCCACCGCAGCACAACGAGCCGTTTCTTGTGCTGCACAGGGATCGCGATCAGCCGCCCGGCGACGTCGACGAAGTTCTCGAGCACACCGTGGTCGTAGCCGGGCCTCTCGTACTCCACCCCCAACGCCTCCCTGTCGATGTTGCTCAATCGGGCAGCGCGAAATCAACATCTCCAGCACACGGTTTCTGGAGGTGATTCGACGACAGCCGCCTCAGACCATTCGAGCAAGATGCCCCGAGGTGGCCACGTCAACAGGATTAGAAAGAAAACCCTCTCCCTTGCCGGGGGAGAGGGGTGGCGGGCATGTCACCACGTCACGTAATCCCAAACGCTGGGGCGGGGCCGAATGGTCCCCGGTGTTTGATCAGCCGAAAACGCGGAGGGGGAGGGATTTGAACCCCCGATCGGCTTGCACCGATAACGGTTTTCAAGACCGCCGCCATAAGCCGGACTCGGCCACCCCTCCGAGGGCAACAGCGATTCTAGGATTCAGGAAAACGCACGTTTGGCCTCAAACGTTCGGAATTCCGGTCGAATTAGGAGCGTTTTGCGTCAGACGTTCCGAATTCCCGCCCAAATTAGGTGCGTTTGGCGTCAAACGCTCCAAAAAAAGGCGACCGCGCGCCTTATCGCGCCCCGATCAGCTCTACCCCGCCCATGTACGGCCGCAGCGCCTCGGGCACCGTGATCATCCCGTCCGAGCGCTGGTACGTCTCGAGGATCGCGTCGATCGTGCGGGGCAGCGCGAGCCCTGAGCCGTTGATCGTGTGGACGAAGCGCGGCGCCACGCCGCGTCCGGGTCGGTACCGGATGTTCGCGCGCATCGCCTGGAAGTCGTTGAAGACCGAGCACGACGAGACCTCGAGGTAGCGGTCCAGGCCAGGCGCCCACGCGTTCAGGTCGTACTTCTTGTACTGGGCGAAACCCATGTCGCCCGTACACATCGCCATCACGTTGTAGTGCAGCCCGAGCCGCTGCAGTATGTCCTCGGCGTCGCGGGTCAGCTGCTCGAACTCCTCCAGCGACGTCTCCGGCGTCGTGACCTTGACCAGCTCGACCTTCGAGAACTGGTGGAGGCGGATGAATCCGCGCGTATCCTTGCCCGCGGCTCCCGCCTCGGTGCGCCACGACGGCGCGTAGGAGACGTACTTCAGCGGAAGCTGGTCCGCCTCGAGGATCTCCTCGCGGTGGAAGTTGGTGACTGGAACTTCGGCAGTCGGGATCAGCCAGAGGTCTCGGTCTTCGACCTTGAAGAGCTGGTCGGCGAATTTCGGCAGATTCGCCGTGCCGATCATCGAGGCAGAGTTGACGAGCAGCGGCGACCACAGCTCGATGTATCCGTGCTCGAGCGTGTGCACGTCGAGCATGAACTGGACGAGCGCCCGCTCGAGGCGAGCCCCGGCGCCAACGAGAAACGCGAAACGCGAGCCCGCGACTCGCGCCGCGTGCTCGAAGTCCATGATCCCGAGCGCCTCGCCCAGGTCGTAGTGAGTGCGCGGCGGAAAACCATGCTCCGGCCTGGCCCCCCACTCCCTGATCACCAGGTTGTCGGCTTCCGTCTCGCCGATGGGGACGGACTCGTGGAAAAGGTTCGGCACGCGCAGCAGGAGGTCGTCGAGCTCGCGCTTCACCGCGTCCGCGACGGCCAGCTCGCTCTTCGCGGCGTCGGCCATCGGACGCAGCCGCTCCTTCAGCCCTTCATCACGCGTCTTGGCGAACTGTTTGGACAGCTCGTTCTGCTCGGCCTTGATCGTCTCCGCGCGATGCAGGTGCGCGCGCCAGAGCTCGTCGAGGCGCAGGATCTCGTCGACAGGAGCGGGTTCGCCCTTCAGCTCTGCCGCGCGTTTGACGACCCCGGGATTCTTGCGGATGAACTCGAGGGAGAGCATCTAGGACTCGGGTTTCATGACCGGGAAAAGGATCACGTCGCGGATCGACGGCTGGTCCATGATCAGCATCACCAGCCGATCCACGCCCATGCCCAGACCGCCGCACGGCGGCAGACCGTACTCGACCGCCCGCAGGAAATCCTCGTCCATCGGATGCGCCTCGACGTTGCCTGCCGCGCGCATCGCGGCCTGCGCTTCGAATCGCCGGCGCTGGTCGATCGGGTCGGTGAGCTCCGTGAACGCGTTCGCGTACTCGCGACCGAGGATGATCAGCTCGAAGCGCTCGACAAAGCGCGGGTCGTCCTCGCGCGGACGCGCGAGCGGTGAAACTTCGATCGGGTAGTCCAGGACGAAGGTTGGCTGTCGCAAACGCGGCTGCACATGCTCTTCGAAGAGATCGTTCAGCTCTTCACCCACCGCGTGACGGCCGGTGTGCTCCAGCACCAGGTCGGCCATCCGCTCACGACGGAATGGCGGTGTGAGGTTGACCGGCTCGCCCTCATAGGACGTGTCCAGCTGGCGCTCGGCTGCCATCGCCGAGACCACGACCACGTCCTCGACGAGCTGCATCATGTCTTCGTAGTCGGCGTACGCCTGGTAGCACTCCATCAGGGTGAACTCGGGATTGTGGCGCGGCGACAGACCCTCGTTGCGAAAGACGCGGCCGATCTCGTACACGCGCTCGAACCCACCCACCAGCAAGCGCTTGAGATGGAGCTCGAGCGCGATGCGCAGGTACAGGTCGCGGTCCAGCGCGTTGTGGTGTGTCAGGAACGGACGTGCGTGGCCACCACCAGGAACCTCTTGCAGGACCGGCGTCTCCACGTCGATGAAGCCCCGCTCGTCGAGCACGCCTCGAATCGCCGTGATCATCTTGGTCCGCGCCCGGAACAGCTCGCGCACCTGCGGATTCGCGATGAGGTCCACGTAGCGCTGGCGGTAGCGGATCTCGACGTCCTTCAGCCCGTGCCACTTCTCGGGCAGCGGCCTAAGTGCTTTCGTCAGCAGCTGGAACGAATGCACCTCGATCGTGATCTCGCCCCTCTTGGTGCGGAATACAGGCCCGGTGACGCCGATGATGTCGCCGACGTCGAGGTCGGCGAACCGGGCGAATTCTTCGTCGCCCAGGATGGCGCGGTTGGCCATCAGCTGGATGCGGCCTCGACCGTCCTGCAGGTCCGCGAAGACGAGGCCGCCCTGCTGCCGCTTGACCATGAGCCGCCCCGCGACGGCGACCGGGCCGGCTCGCTCCTGGTCGCCGAGGAGCTCCTTCGCCGCGACCGTGCCGTGCGTCGGGTGGAAGCCGCGCGAATACGGATCGATCCCGGCAGCTCTCAAGCGCTCAACCTTTTCGAGCCGGTCGCGCAGAAAATCCTCCGCCACGACCGGAAAGGTTATCTAGAGGCGCGCCCGAGAAAGGGCTCGACGGATCTTCGGCGCCCAATGCGGCCCATCTTCGGGCTCAGCTCCTGCGCTGCTCGCTCACGCATGCACGATGCGTTCGCTCCGCTGCTCGTCGCTTCGCCCAAATCTGGGCCACCTGATCGCCGAATCTCTCGCCGAGGCTTTCCGGTCGCGCCTCTAGAGCGCCAGCTCCATCTCCTCGGCGGCCGGAAACGAGTTCACGTCGGCGCCGCCTGCGGCGCGATGGTTGCCAAGGGCCTGCTCGATCAGCGCGTCGACCTCGATGTCCGAATGCATGGGGTCGTGGTGGAAGAACGCCAGCTCCTTCACGCCGGCCTGCTCGGCCAGGGACAACGCCTCGTCGTACGTGGAGTGGCCGAATCCCGCGTGGGTCTTGTACTCCTCGGCGCTGTACTGCGCATCGTGGACGAGGAGGTCGGCGTCGCGACACCAGTTGGCGAGGTCCTTGAGCGTGCCGTTGCTGCCGTTCGCGAAAAGAGCGATCTCGTTGTCGGTCGCGAAGGCGAATCGTGACGAGCCCTCGTCGATGCGGTAGCCAAACGTGGGAATCGGATGCATCAGCAGGTGCGGCGTGATGCGCAGCGCCCCCACCTCGAACGTCTCTCCGGGGTTGCGCTCGATGAACTCCATCTCGGCAGGCATCTCGCCCAATCGCACCGGGAAATAGGCCGGGTCTGTCTGATCGGCGAAGGCCGCCTGCAGCGATTTCGCCGAGCCGGCGGGACCCACGATCGTGAGTGTTGTGCCGGGGACGAACGCGGGCACGAAGAAGGGAAAGCCCTGGATATGGTCGAGGTGCGTGTGTGTGATCAGGAGATGCGCCTGCAGCGGCTCGCTAGGGCTGCAGGTGCTACCGAGCTCGGCGATGCCCGAGCCGGAGTCGATGATCAGCAGGTTGTTCTCCTTGTCGCGGACCTCGATGCAGGTGGTGTTGCCGCCGTAGCGCAGCGTCCGCCTTCCGGGTGTGGGCCGCGTTCCGCGGGTACCCCAGAACTTGATCCTCATCGCGGCGCGGGCTGGTAAACGTGCTTGGTGATGAAGACGTCCAGCAGGTCGCTGTCGAGCTTGCCCTCGCCGGCTTCTTCGTGGAGGATGTCGAGCGCCGTGCTGGTGGGGACTGCGCGTTTGTAGGGACGGTCCTGCGCAGTCAGGGCGTCGTATATGTCCGCGATCGTCATCATGCGAGCCTGCAGAGGGATCTGCTCGCCAGCCAAACCTCGCGGATAACCGGACCCGTCCAGCTTTTCATGGTGACCGTACGCAATCTCGGGCACGCCCCGCATCACCGGAGTCCACGGGATCTTGGTGAGGAAGTGAAAGCTGTGGGTGACGTGCGACTCCATCTCGAGCCGCTCCTGCGGATCGAGGGTTCCCTTCTGGATGCTCAGGAAACGAAATTCCTGCGGCTCCAGCATCGGGTGCGGATGCCCGGACATGTCGAAGTAGGTCTGCTGTGACAGGAACTCGAGCGTCGACGCCTTGTCCTCGGGCATCACGGAGGGCTCGTTGGCGGTGACGATGCTCTGCACCCACCCTCGCAGCTGCCCGAGCTCCTCCTCCAGCCGCCGGTCGATCTCGTCGATGGTCTTGCCGTTCTGGCCTGCCCGCAGCGCCTCGAGCTTCTCAGTTGCGTATTTCACCTGCACCGAACGCTCAATAAACTCGAACCGCGCCTCGATTACCTCCAGCTGGCCCGGGACGAGCTTTTTCGCCTTGACCAGGATGTGCTCGCGGACTCCGACCTTGCCGAAGTCGTGCAGCAGACACGCATAACGCAGCTCCTTCAGCTGGTCCTCGGTGAAGCTCACGTCCATGAACTTGCCGGTGCCGATCTCGTTGATCACCCGGGCCAGTCCTGAGGTCATCCGCTCGACACGCCCCGAGTGGCCGGCGGTGCTCGGGTCTCGCTGCTCGATCGCGGTGACGCTCGCCTGCACGAAACCGTCGAACAGCGCCTGGATCGAATCGAGCAAGTTCTTGTTGTCGAGCGCGACCGCAGCCTGGCTCGCGATGGACTCGATCATCTCCACGTCTTCGGGCTGAAAGCTGATGACCTCGGCCTCGACGCTGTCGACCGTCAGCCGCGTCTCCAATCGCCGCTTGGCGTTGATGAGCTGCACTGCGCCGACGACCTCGTCCTTGTAGTTGCGCATCGGGACCGTGAGCATCGACTTCGTCCGGTAACCGAACTGAGCATCGAAAGTCTTCCCGCCGCGGGGTTTGCCGGCGGGAGGGTTGTAGGCGTCGTCGTAGATCTGGCTGGAGCCCACCGTCACCGTGTAGCCGACGACGGTCTTGTCATCCACAGGCACGGTGAAGGCCGAGTAGGTGTCCTTGTCGATGGAATGGTTCTGGCTCGAGGCCAGAAAGAGCTTGGGCGTGCCCTCCACGTCCATCTTCAGCCACAAGCTCGCGCCGTCCGCATGCGTGAGCTGGCGCATCGTGGTGAGGATGAAGGACTGCAGGCGCTCGATATCCTTCTCGGCCGACAGCGCGATGCCGATGCGGTTCAGCTCCCGGAACTGCCTGTGACGGCGATGCGCCTCCGCCTCGAGCTGAGAGAGCTGCCGCTTGAGGGCGACGTTTTCGATCGCCACGCGGACGAGCTCGCGCACCGCGTCCGGCGACGCGTCCGGTGAGACCTCGATCGCCGCCACGTGCTCCGGCGCCTGTTGCCCCGGCTTGAGGAGGACCAGGGCCGGCTGCTCGATGTGCGCCGGGTCGGTCAGCCGCTCGGTCTGGAGTCCGCTGGCCGCCAGAGCCGACAGGCCCTCCGGGTCCAGCACGTAGAGATGGAAAGGCTGGGCAGTCTTCATCTGGCTTTCATTTTGGGCGGGCTCTTATCTAGCACTCCCGTCGGAGTTTTGAGCGTAGATAAGCCGTAAACCGTCGAGCGTCAGCAACGGGTCGGTGGCCTCGATGACATGGGTGAGCCCGGCCACGAGCGAGGCCTGGCCGCCGGTGGCGACGACCCTTGCCTTGCCGCCGAGCTCGTCGACCATGCGTTTGACCATGCCCTCGACCTGGGCGACGAAGCCCCAAACGAGGCCTGATTGGATCGATGCAACGGTGTTCCGCCCGATGACCGAATCGGGGGCGACCGGCTCGACTCGCCGAAGCATTGCCGTCTGGCTGATGAGCGCGTCCAGGGAGATCTCGACCCCGGGCGCGATCGCCCCGCCGAGGTAGTCGCCTTCGGCGTTGATCGCGTCGTAGGTGACGGCGGTCCCGAAGTCGATCACGACGATCGGGCCGCCGTACTTGGTGTAGGCGGCCAGAGCGTTGGCGATGCGGTCCGCCCCGACGTCCTTCGGATTGTCGTAGCGGATGCGGACGCTCGTCTTGACGCCGGGTCCGACCATCACCGGTTCGCACTTGAGGTAGCGGCGCGAGGCTTCGACCAGCGCTGGGTTGAGGGTCGGCACGACGCTCGCGATGACGACGCCCGTGACGATATCGAGCTCCAGGCCGCGCAGCGAGAAGAGCTCGCGAAGCTCGACTGCCATCTCGTCGGCAGTCCGCTCTCGATGCGATGTCACGCGCCAGTCCGCTTCCAGGCGCTCGCCGTCGAACAGGGCGATGCTCACGTTGGTGTTGCCGACGTCGACCGCCAGAAGCACGGCCGAACTTTAGAGGACCGGAACGGTCGCGCGGCCAGCAGTCCGGGGCAGGCGCCCGAACGGGCGCCGGTCCGGGCGCCGAGGCCAAGGAAGGGGTGGCCGTACGAGGAGCGCGCACCTGCCGGGGTCCCCGCGTCGTGGTCGCGGGGGCAGCGAAGAACGGCCGGGCCCCCTGACGCAGGGATCGGCGCCCGGAGCCCCGCAATGCGGCCGCGAGGCCGGTCCGGTCCTCAACGCTTGAGGGCGGCGGCTTCCCTGCGCAGGACACGCGACCGGGCCCTGACGTCGAGCTTGCGCCTGGCCACCGAAGCCCTTGCATCCCACGGCGGGGTGAACGTGCCGCCGCGCACCTGCCTCCCGACCTGGTCGTGCGCCTTGCGGAACGGGGTGCCGGCGCGCACGAGCTCCTCCGCGGCGTCGGTGGCGAGCAGGAGCGGATCGGCGGCAGCCGTGGCGAGCCGCCTCCGGTCGAACTGGAGGTGCCCGACCAGCAAGGTGGCCGCGCGAATCGAGTCGAGGGCGTTGTCGACCGCCGCGAACACCGCGGGCTTGTCCTCCTGCAGGTCGCGGTCGTAGCTGAGGGGCAGGCCCTTGAGCACGGTCGCCAGGGCCACGAAGCTGCCGATCGACCGGCCGGCTCGTCCCCTGAGCAGCTCGGCGATGTCCGGATTCTTCTTCTGTGGCATCAAGCTCGAACCGGTCGCGATCTCATCGGCGAGGTTGACGAAACCGAACTCCGAGCTGGCCCACAGCACCACGTCTTCACCGAGCCGGCTGAGGTGGACGGAGGTCGATGCGCATGCGTAAACGAGGTCGAGCGCGAAGTCACGGTCGGCCACAGCGTCCATGGCGTTCGCCGTCAGCACACGCAGGCCGAGCTCGCGGGCGACTGCGCGCCTGGCAAGGGGCAAGGTGGAACCGGCAAGGGCGCCCGAGCCGAGCGGCAACGTTCCAGCCGCGTCGTGGGCGTTGCCAAAACGATGCGCGTCGCGCAGCAGCGGCTCGGCGTGCGCCAGCAGGTGATAGCCGAGGGTGACCGGCTGGGCGCGCTGAAGGTGTGTGTAGCCGGGCATCAGCCAGTCCGCGTGGACACCGGCCTGGACAGCAAGCGCGTCGATTAGATCGGCGAGGAGCTGGAGCGCCTCGTGCGCCGCGTCGCGGCAGTAGAGCCTCAGGTCGAGCGCGACCTGGTCATTGCGCGACCGCCCCGCATGAAGTGCCCCGCCGGCGGGTGTGATCTCCGTCAGCCGGCGCTCGATCGCGGTGTGGATGTCCTCGTCCGTCGGCGCGAACTGGAACGAGCCTTCGTCGAGCTCTTTCTTGACGCGGCGCAGCCCGCGCTCGATGGCAGTCAGCTGGGGCGCCGTGATGATCTTCGCTGCCCTGAGCCCGCGCGCATGCGCGACGCTGCCGGCGACGTCGTAGGGGTACAGCTCGTAGTCGGTCGCGAGCGAAGAGGAGAAGCGCTCCAGCTCAGGCAGCAGGCCACGCTCGAATCGGCCGCCCCACAGCTTCCTGGTTTTGGGCGCTATCTCGTCAGCCTCTTGGCGTCGCCGAGCAGCCGGCCGAAGTCTCGGGCGTGGAGCCGGCCCTGGACTCGCGCCGACGTCCGCAGGCCCATCCCCCAGAGCTTGATGAAACCCGCCGCGGCGGACTGGTCGAACTCGTCGCCCTTGCCGTAGGTCGCGAGCGACAGCTGGTAAAGCTGCTCGGGCGCCTTCCGGCCGACCACCGAAGAAGAGCCCTTGAACAGCTTCACGCGCACGTCTCCGGTCACGTGCCGCTGAGTCTCCGCCACGAATGCGTAGAGGGCGTCGCGCAGCGGGCTGAACCACAGCCCGTCGTAGACCATCTGCGCCCACTGCTGCGCAACAGAGTCCTTGAACCGCGCGACCTCCTTCGGCAGCGTGATGTCCTCGAGCGCCTGGTGGGCCTGGAGCAGGATCACCGCCGCCGGGGCCTCGTAGACCTCGCGCGACTTGATTCCGATCAATCGGTTCTCGAGGTGGTCGATGCGACCGACGCCGTTCGCACCACCGGCTCGATTGAGAGTCGTGACCAGGTCGAGGGCGGCGATGGGCTTGCCGTCGAGCGCGACGGGAACGCCTTCCTTGAATCCGATCTCGAGGTAGGTCGGCTCGTCTGGACAGTCGCGCGGGTCCCTGGTCCATGAGTAGACGTCCCCGGGGGGCTCGGCCCACGGATCCTCGAGGACGCCGGCTTCGATCGAGCGCCCCCACAGGTTCTCGTCGGTCGAGTAAGGCTCGCGCACAGTTGCGGGCACCTCGATGCCGTGCTTGTTTGCGTACTCGATCTCGTCGTCCCGATTCATGTGCCACTCGCGAACCGGCGCGACCACCTGGAGATCGGGCGCGAGTGCTGCCGTGGCGACATCGAAGCGCACCTGGTCGTTGCCCTTGCCCGTGCAACCGTGCGCGACGGCCTGGGCGCCTTCGCGCCGCGCGACCTCGACCATCATGGCCGCGATGAGCGGCCGGCCGAGCGCGGTCGCGAGCGGGTACTCCTTTTCGTAGACGGCGCCGGCCTGCAGCGACGGCCAGACGAAGAGCTGAAGGAACGGGATCCTTGCATCGGCGACGTAGGCCGCTGACGCGCCCGTCTTCAAGGCGCGCGCCTGGATCGCATCCAGGTCCTTCTTCTCGCCGAGGTCGACCGTGAACGCGATCACGTCCCAGCCCTGGTCCTTGAGCCAGCGGATCGCGACCGACGTGTCGAGCCCGCCCGAGTAGGCGAGCACCAGTCGCCTAGACGGCATCGGCCAGCAGATGCTTGAGCGCCCGGCCGGCGCCGCGATTGCGGAGCACGGCGATGACGGTGTCGTCACCGGCGACGGTGCCGGCGACGCCCGGAATCGCGGCCTCGTCGATGGTTCGTGCAACGAGGTTGGCGGTGCCGGGCGGCGTGCGGATCACGGCCATCGGCTCGACCACCTCGACCGACAGGACGAGCTCGCGTACCAACGACGTAGAGCTGCGGTAGCCGGCCCCCGACCTCACCAGGCCGAGCGCCTGGATGTCGCGCGAGATCGTGGCCTGCGTCGCCCGCATTCCGCGGCGTGCGAGCGCCGAGGCGATCTCCTGCTGCGTGTGCGCGGAACCGCGGTTGACCAGCTCGAGGATCGCGGATTGACGCTCGGCTTTCGTCGCGGTCATCCCAGCGCCTTCCTCATCAGGTCGTGCGCTCGCTCGATGTCCCTGGCCGCGATGACCAGCGGCGGGACCAGGCGAACCGAGTGGTCGTCGACGGCGTTGACGACGAGGCCGGCGTCGAGGCATGCGTTCTGGAATGGCTTGGCTTTCGGCTCTTCGAATTCAAAGGCCAGCATGAGGCCCACGCCGCGGACCTCCTTGGCGCCGAGGTCCTGCAGCGACGCGCGCAGCGCATCGCCCATCTCCGCGGCGTGGCCGACCAGACCGTCGCGCTCGATTACCGCCAGCACCGTCGACGCCACGGCGCAGGCCAGCGGATTGCCGCCGAACGTCGATCCGTGATCGCCGGGCTCGAACACATCGGCGCGGGGGTTGGCGAGGCACGCACCGATGGGCACGCCACCGCCCAGGCCCTTGGCCAGCGTCATGACGTCGGGCGTGATGCCCGCGTGCTGATGGGCAAACCAGCGGCCGGTGCGGCCCAGCCCCGTCTGCACCTCGTCGAGGATCAGCAGCAGGTTCTTCTGGTCGCACCACTCGCGCACCCGCTGCAGGTAACCCGGCGCGGCGGGAATCACGCCGATCTCGCCCATGACCGGCTCGAGGATCACGGCCACGGTCTTGTCCGTCGTCGCGGCTTCCAGCGCTCCGGCGTCGTTGTAGGGGACGTGGACGAAACCGGCCGGCAGCGGCTGGAACGGGTCGGAGTACTTGTGCTGTCCGCCCGCGGTCACCGTCGCGAGGGTCCGGCCGTGGAATGACCCCGTTGTGCTGATGATCTCGAAGGCGCCGTCGCGATTCTTCGCCCCCCACTTGCGCGCGAGCTTGATGGCGGTCTCGTTCGCCTCTGCCCCTGAGTTGCAGAAAAACACACGCGAAGGAAACGAAAGCTCGACCAGGCGCCTGGCCAGCTCCACCTGGGGCTGCGTGAAATAGAGGTTCGAGGTGTGGATGAGCTGGCCCGCCTGCCGGCTCACGGTCGCAACGACGTCTGGGTGCGAGTGGCCCAGGAGGTTGACGGCGATGCCGGCGACGAGGTCGAGGTACTCGCGGCCGGCCTCGTCGTAGACCAGGCATCCGCGGCCGCGCACGAACGTGACCGGCAAACGACGCCCGGTCTGCATGAGGTACCGCTCGGCGAGCTCCGGCGTCGAATGCGTGACTTGCGTCACGGCGTGACCATCGTCCCGATTCCAGCTTCGGTGAACAGCTCCAGCAGCAGCGCGTGCTTTGTCCGCCCGTCGACGATGTGCGCGAGCGGCACGCCGTCGAGCGCGCGGAGGCAGGCCTCGAGCTTGGGGATCATGCCGCCCGTCACCTCGCCCTTCGCAATCCGGTTGCGGGCGTCGTCTTTGGACAGCACCGGAACCACCTGGCCGTCCGCTCCCTGAACGCCCGGTACGTCGGTGAGCAAGATCACCTTTGCGGCCTTGAGCGCGACCGCGATCTCGGCGGCAACGGTGTCGGCGTTGATGTTGTAGGCGTGGCCGTCGTAGCCGAGGCCGATCGAAGCGATCACCGGTATGTAGCCACGCGACAGCAGCGCGGTGATGGGCTCCTTGTTGACCTGCGTGACCCGGCCGACGAAACCCATCGCCTCGTCGAGGGGCTCGGCGATGATCGTCGGACCGTCCTCGCCGCTCATCCCGACCGCCTGGCCGCCCAGCCGGTGTATCGCCGCGACCAGATCAGGGCTGACCTTCCCGGTCAGCACCATCTTCACGACCTCCATGGTCTTGTCGTCCGTGATCCGCAGGCCGTTCTTGAACTCTGACTTCAGACCCAGTCGCTCGCTCATCGCGGTGATCTCAGGCCCGCCCCCGTGCACGAGCACCGGCTGCATGCCGACATAGCGCAGCAGCACGACGTCGAGCAGCGTCTCGTCGCGGGCGTGGTCGATCGCGTTGCCACCCACCTTGATGACCACTGTCTGGCCGTGGAACCGTTTGATGTACGGCAGCGCCTCGACCAGGACCTTCGCGCGCTCGTCAACCGTCAGCGTCATGTCGTGTAGTCGGCGTTGATCCGCACGTACTCCTCCGATAGGTCGCAGCCCCACGCCTCAGCGTCTCCGTCGCCGAGTCCAAGCGCGGCCACGATCTCAATTTCCGGTTGCTCAAATGCCTGGCGCACGGCGGCCAGGTCGACGTCGACCCCAGCGCCGCGCTCGAACACGACGAGACCGCCGATGCTCAGGTGGAGGCGGTCCAGCGCGAGCTCGGCCCCACTGTAGCCGAGCGCGCAGACGATCCGCCCCCAGTTCGGATCGCCTCCGTGAACGGCGGTCTTGACGAGGCTGGAGGAGGCGACCGTTCGGGCCGCGATCCGGGCGTCGGCGTTCGACGCTGCGTCCAGCACGCGCACGGTGATCAGCTTCGTCGCCCCCTCGCCGTCACGCGCGATCGACCTGGCCAGCTCCCGCGCCACCGCCTCGACGGCCGCACGAAGGTCGTCGGCCTCGGAGCTTCCACTGCGAATCGGCTCGTTTCCAGCCGCGCCGTTGGCGAGGATGAGAAAGCTGTCGTTGGTTGAGCTGTCGCCGTCCACCGTCACCTGATTGAAGCTGCGGTCCGCGATCGATTTGACGAGCGTGCCGACGAGTCCGGGCTCCACGGCAGCGTCGGTCGTGACGTACGCGAGCATGGTCGCCATGTTGGGATGGATCATCCCCGACCCTTTGCACATACCGCCGACCCGGACGGGGACACCGCCCACAGTGAGCTCCGCCTGCGCGGTCTTGGGCACGGTGTCGGTGGTCATGATGGCCCGCGCGGCGGCCTGGCCAGAATCGGGGCTCAGCCTGCCGCACGCCTCCGCGATGCCGGGCTTGATCGCGTCCATCGGCAGGTAGCGACCGATCACGCCCGTCGAGCTCACGAGCACCTGGTCCGGGTCGAGGTCGAGCCGGTCGGCCGACAGCTTCGCCATCAGTAGCGCGTCTCGAAATCCCTGCGCGCCGGTGCATGCATTGGCATTACCCGAGTTGATCGTGAGCGCCTGCACCCGATTGCGCTGCAGGTGAAGCTGGTCGATCACCACCGACGCCGACTTCACCTTGTTCGTCGTGAACACGCCCCCCGCGTCGCATGGGTACGCGGAGTGGATGACGCAAAGGTCGTCCCGCTGGTCGCGCGGAATCGCCGACGCTCCGGTCGTGAACGCCTTGATCCCACACGCCGCGGTGCCGGCCCGAAATCCTCGGGCGAAAGTCACGGCCATTGCACCGGACCGTCGAGCGCCGCCGTCCGCTCGAACCCAAACGCGATGTTGAAGCACTCGACGCCCTGGCCCGAAGCGCCCTTCACCAGGTTGTCGAGCGCGGCGGTGACGACCGCCTTGCGGCCCTGCGCCGCGACGTTAATGAGGCAGAGGTTGGAGTGGGTCGCGAGCTTGGTCGCCGGCGTCCTGTCGACCACCTTCGTGAACGGCTGGCCGTCATAGAACTTTCGGTAAGCGTCGTCCAGATCAACCAGCGAGCCCACGAGGTCGAAGTAGCAGGTCGCGAGGATGCCTCGGGTCATAGGCGCGAGGTGCGGCACGAACGTGACCGTCACGTCGCCCGCCAGCTCCTGGGTGATCTCGGCCACGTGCCGGTGGCCCTCGATGGCGTAGGCATGGAGTGACTCGTTGGCCTCGCTGAAGTGGACGCCGAGGCCAGGTGACCGCCCGGCGCCGCTGACCCCCGACTTGGCGTCGATCACGATGTCGGAGCCGACCAGCCCGGACGAGACCGCCGGCGCGAGGGCGAGGATCGATGCCGTGGAGTAGCAGCCCGGCACCGCGACGAGCTCGGCGTTCTTCAACTCCGGAGCGTGCAGCTCGGGCAGTCCAAAAACCGCTTTCTCGAGCAGAGCCGGGGCCGGGTGGGGCTGGCGATACCACCTCGGATACTGCGCGGCGTCGTGCAGCCGGAAGTCCGCGCTCATGTCGATCACGCGGATCCCTGCCGAGAGCCACGACTCGACCTTGACCGCGCCGACGTTGTGCGGCAGACAGCTGAAGATGACGTCGATCCCGTCGGGCGCGGGCTCGGCGACGAACTCGCCCCTTAGCTCGAGGAGCGGAAAGACCTCGCTGTAAGGCTTACCGGCATGCGAGCGCGAGGTGAGCTGGGCCAGAGCGACGTTGGGATGGCGCGCCAGCAGGTGGACGGCCGTCATCCCGGCGTAGCCGTTGGCCCCGGCGATGGCGGCGCGGACCTTCTTGGACAAGAACGCATGAGTATACAGCCATCTGCATAATCATGCGCTCAGTCCGCGGCGTTGAAGAAGCACGACTCCGCGCCCGTGTGGCATGCGGGCCCGGCAGGATTCACGCGCAGCAGCACCGCATCGAGGTCGCAGTCGAGGCGGACCTCGACGACCTCCATCGTGTTGCCTGACGTCGCCCCCTTCTCCCATACGCCCCTCTCGCGTGAATGGAACCAGGCGCGCCCGGTCTCACGCGTCTTCCGCCACGACTCCTCGTCCATGTAGGCCAGCATCAGCACCTTGCCGGTGTCGGCGTTCTGCACCACGGCCGGCACGAGGCCTTTCGAAAAATCGGGACTCATTGCCTCACCTCCAGGCCCATGGCCGCCAGGTCACGCTTTACATCCGAGATCGCGAGCTCGCCGAAATGGAAGACCGAAGCCGCGAGCGCCGCATCGGCGCCGCCGGCGGTGAGGGCTTCGTACATGTGCCTGGCGGAGCCCGCACCACCCGATGCGATCACCGGCAGCCGTACCGCCGAGCTGACGGCGCGCAGCAGCTCGAGGTCGTAGCCCTCATGGGTGCCGTCGAAGTCCATCGAGGTCAACAAGATCTCGCCAGCCCCCAGTCGCTCGGCTTCGCTCGCCCACTGCACCGCGTCGCGTCCGGTCGCGCGCCTGCCCCCGTGACTGAACACCTCCCAGCCGGTCGACTCGCGACGCCTGCGCGCGTCGATCGCCAGCACCACGCACTGGGAGCCGAAGACGTCGGCGCAGCGCGTGATGAGCGCAGGATCATCCAGTGCTGCGGTGTTGACCGAGACCTTGTCGGCGCCGTGGGTCAGCAGCTCCGCCATGTCCTGCACGCTGCGTACGCCGCCGCCGACGGCGAGCGGGATGAAGACCTGGTCGGCGGTCCGTTCGACCGCATCGAGCAGGATCTTCCGCGCATCGGACGATGCGGTGATGTCGAGAAAGACGATCTCGTCCGCGCCTTCGCGGTCGTAGGCCGCAGCGAGCTCTGCCGGATCGCCGGCGTCGCGGAGGTCACGGAACCGGACGCCCTTGACGACGCGGCCGCCGTCAACGTCGAGGCACGGAATGACGCGTTTGGCCGGCATCAGCTGCAGATCGCCACGAAGTTGGAGTAGATGCGGAGCCCGTCGGCGCCGCTCTTCTCCGGGTGGAACTGCGTGCCCATCACGTTGCCTTTCGCCGCTGCGGCTGCAGGCGAGTGCTCGGAGCAGCCGATCGCATGGCTCGACGATTCGGGCGTGAAGGAGTGGACGAAGTAGAGGTACGAGCCGTCGGCGACGCCATCCCACAGCGGCGAGCTCGCGGTGTGACGGGTGCGGCACCAACCGATGACCGGAAGCCGCTCGCTGTTTCCCACCTCGACGACCCGACCCGCCAGCAGGCCCAGACCATCGTGGCGGCCGTGCTCGAACGACTCCTCGAACATGAGCTGGTAGCCGAGGCACACGCCGAGGATCGGCTTGCCGCCACGCGCGAGCTCGACCAGCCGGCGGCCGAGGCCGTGCTCCGAGAGCTTCGCCAGCGCCGGGGCGAATGCCCCGACGCCGGGGAGAACGATGCCATCCGCTTTGGCCAGCTCGCGGGCGTCTGACGTCAGGCGCGCCCCCGCGCCGACCTGCACCAGGGCCCGTTCGACCGAGCGGATGTTACCCACGCCGTAGTCGACGATCGCGATCATCCGAGCAGGCCCTTGGACGACGGGATCCCGCCGCCGCCCACGCGGACCGCATCTAGCAAGGCGAGACCAAGCGCTTTGAACGTCGACTCCGCGACGTGATGCCGGTTGCGTCCACGGATCAGGTCGACGTGGATCGTCGCCCCGAGGTGGATGGACAGCGCCCGCCAGAACTCCTCGAGGACCTCTGACTCCAGGGTTCCGATGCGGCCCTTCAGCGGCACGTTGTACGAGAGGAACGGCCTGCGACCCAGGTCGATCACGACCCGCGCCAGCGACTCGTCGAGGGGCGCGTAGGCGGAGGCAAACCGCGCAATCCCGGCGCGGTCGCCGAGCGCCTCCGAAAGCGCCTGGCCGAGGACGATGCCGGCGTCCTCGACCAGGTGGTGCGGATCGACCTTCACGTCCCCGGCGCCGCGAAAACGAAGGTCGAAGCTTCCGTAGCGAGCGACCTGCTCGAGCATGTGGTCGAGGAAGTCGAGGCCGGTCGAGACCTCGGCGCGGCCGCGGCCGTCCAGGTCGACTGTTGCCTTCAGCTGCGTCTCCTTGCTCTTGCGTGTGACCGAGCCCCTTCTACTCAAGCCGCACCTCCACGGCGTGCGCGTGGGCCGTGAGTCCCTCCAGCTCCGCCAGCCGCACGGCCGCGTCGTGCAGGGTTTCGAGATCGCCGCGATTCAGGCTGAGCACGCTCGTGCGCTTGAGGAACGTGTGCACGCCCAGCGGTGACGCGAATCGCGCCGCGCCCGAGGTCGGCAGCGTGTGGTTGGGCCCGGCGACGTAGTCACCCAGCGGGACGGTGGCGAACGCTCCTACGAAGACCGCGCCCGCGTTGCGTACGCGCGCGGCGAGGCGGTCAGCGTCGCCGGCGACGATCAGCAAGTGCTCTGGAGCGAAATCGTTGGCGAGGTCCAGAGCCTGGTCCATGTCGTCGGCAACGATGACGCAGCACGTGGCCGCGCGGATGATCTCAGCCCGCTCGAGACCCCGTACGAGGTCTTCGAGCTCTTCGACGACCCGATCCGCCAGCTCCGGCGAATCGGTGATCAGCACTCCCCAGGCCAGCGGGTCGTGCTCCAGCTGCGCCGCGAGGTCCGCGGCGACGAAGTCCGGCCGAGCCCCGGCATCCGCCAGCACCACCACCTCAGTGGGGCCGGCGATGCCGTCGACTCCGACCGACCCGAACACTTCCTTCTTGGCCAGCGTCACGTAGATGTTCCCGGGGCCGGCGACGACATCGACGCGCGGGATCGAAGCAGTCCCGTACGCCAGCGCCGCGATGGCCTGTGCGCCGCCCATGCGATAGACGTTGTCCACGCCGGCGATATTCGCCGCCGCGAGGATCGCCGAAGGCACGCTCCCGTCCGGCCGTGGAGGTGTGGCCAGCACCACCTCGTCGACGCCGGCGACCCGCGCCGGGATCGCGGTCATCAGCACGGTCGACGGGTAGGCCGCGCGCCCACCCGGGGCGTAAACGCCGGCGCGATGCACGGGCCGCGTGAGCAGCTTGAGGCCGGGGGATCCGATTGACGCGGGCTCCGTCTGGCGTTCGTGAAACTCGCGGATGCGCTGAGCTGCAAACTCGAGCGCGGCTCGGTCGCGGCCGTCGAGGCGGTCGCCAGCCTGCTTTACCTCCGCGGCGGGGACCTCGAAGGATTCGCCGGCGCCGGGCGCCCAGCCGTCGAACCGCTTGCCCAGCTCTCGCAGGGCCTCGTCGCCGCGCGTCATCACCTGCGCGCAGATGTCCACAACCACGGCGCGCTCCTCGGCAAATCGGGAGAGGTCAAAGCGGCGCCGCGACAGCGGCGAGTCGAGCCAGGATGCGACGTCGAACCTGCGCACCGTCACGTGGCTTCGCGAAGCCTCGATACCACTGACTGCACCGCCGCCGTGCGCGTTTTCATGCTCGCCTGGTTCGCGATGAGCCGAGCCGTCGACTCGCCGAGGACTCCGGTGATGCGCAGGCGGTTCTCGCGGAGCGTCCGGCCCGTGGCGGTGAGGTCGACGATCGCGTCGACGAGCCCGACCTGCGGCGCCAGTTCGACCGAACCGTGCAGCCGTACCAGATCGACCGCCTGCCCGCGCGTCTCGAACCACGCCATGGCGGTGCGGGGATACTTCGTCGCCACACGCAGCAGCGGCGGCCATGTGTCCGGTCCATCAAGCCCGGATGTGTCGGGCACGGCGAGCACGAGCCGACATCCCCCGAAGCGCAGGTCGACCAGCTCGTAGTGGGTCCCGGGCGACTCCCACAGGATGTCCTTGCCCACGATTCCGAGGTCGGCAGCGCCGTGGTCCACGTACGCGGGGACGTCCGCCGGGCGGACGAGGATGACGCGCAGGTCCGCGCCATCGATGAGCAATCGCCTGCCGAGCTCGTCGGCGCTGAGGTCGGCAAGACGCGCCTTGTTGAGCAGCTCGAGCGCGCCGCCGGTGAGGGCGCCGGTAGGAATCGCGATCGACACCGTCATTGGGCGCCTCCGGCAAGCCGCGCGGCGACCTGCTCCGGGGGCAGCGTCCTGGCGCGCTTGCCGGCCGAGGTCCAAGACGCCCTCGTGTCGCTGGTGCAGTGGACTAGGTTGGCCGCGCCGACGGCCTCCCACCACGCCCTCGCGTCCTCGGGGCTCCGGGCCTCCGTGTCCACGATCGCCCTCATCCCGAACAGGCGAAGCGTCGATGCCAGGCGCAGCGCAGTGCCCAGGCCCTTGCCGGACCAGGCAAGAGCCGCATCGATGCGGGGCAGCGCGGCTCCCCTGGTCAGCATCTCCGACACGAGGTCCAGCTGGATCATGAAGCCGGTCGCGGGCGCCGGGCGGCCGAAACGCTCGAGGAGCGTGTCGTAGCGCCCGCCCTGGGCGACGGGCCGGCCGAAATCGGGTCCGTACCCCTCGAAGATCACGCCCGTGTAGTAGTCGAAGTCGCGAATCGCCCCGAGGTCGAGGACCACGACGTCGCCGATGCCGTGCGCGGCCAGCAGCTCTCGCACCTGGGCCAGCTCGGACAGCGCGGCCTCGGAGCGCCGGTTGCGCACGAGGCCGCCGGCCGCGTCGAGGATCTCAGGCCCGCCGCGAAGCGCTGGAAAGCGCAGCAGCAGCTCGTGCTCGGCGGATCTCAGGGGCGTGCCTTCCAGGAGCGCTTCGAGGGCGACAAAATCCCGCGCCGCCAGCGCGGAACGCACCGCTGCCTTGATGTCGTCGGGCAGGCGAACCGCGTCCATGATCCCGTGGAAGAACTCGGCGTGGCCGACGTCGATCTGGTAACGGCGGATGCCGGTCGCCTCCATGCACCGGGCGGCGAGGGCGATCACCTCGGCGTCCGCCACGGGTCCCGCGGCACCGATGAGCTCGGCGCCGACCTGGTACGTCTCGCGCCGGTGGTGAAACCGCCCCTCATCGGTCGAAAGCACCGGGCCCGCGTAGCACAGCCGCAGCGGAAGCGCCGCTGTACGGAGCTTGCCGGCGACCAGCCGGGCCACTGGCACGGTTCGCTCGCCCACCAGAGCCACGACGTCCCCGTGCGCGTCGGTGAATTTGAAGAGGCGGCGCCGCTGTTCGGAGCCGAGTCCGAGGTCGAGCACGTCCATGCTCTCGACCAGCGGGGTTATGACGTGACGGTAACCCCAGCGGCGCATCTCAGCGAGAAGTGACTCCTGCGCATCGCGCAGGATCTCGGCTTCGAGGGGAAGAAGATCGCGGAAGCCCGGGACACCACCGAGCTGAGGCGCGGAGCCGGCACTAGCGCCGGTGAAGGAACCTCCGGGCCGCGGCCTGCTGAGTGTCAGCTCTCGTCTTCATCCTCGTCCTCTGCGTCGGCGTCGGCCTCGTCCGAGAAGTCGATCGCCTCACCCTCGTCCTCGACCGCGTGCATTCCTTCTTCTATGTCGTCGCTGTCGGCCGCCACCGCGATCGGCTCGCCTTCCTCGTCGTCAGCAAAGACCTCGACCTCGCGCGTGAGCAGGCTCTCCTTCGTATAGGGCCTGAACTCGACCTCGCGCTTGCGCCGCATCGGGAAGCTGGGCTTGCCGGCGAAGTGGGGGTCCTGATACGTCTCGCGCACGATCAGCTTGACGGTGTTGCCGTCGCAAGAGGTGACGCCGGCCTGGTAGCGGTTGCCGCCGCGCATGAACTTGGTGAGTCGGCGCGCAAGCTTGGCCTCGAGCAGCCCGATGCGAACTCCGCGCGAGGTCTCAGTCGCGATGCCGTCGCCCTCGATGCGGAGCTCGGCGACGTCGCCGGCCGCGACCTTGGAGCAGATGTCCACACTCGCCGGCGAGTCGACGGTGGTGATCACGGTCTTCCCCATCTCCTCGACGAAGAGGTTCAAGTCGACCCTGGTGCCGCCCACTTTGAGGCCTTCCTTCTGGTGGAGAAGTGCGTTGATGCGTGCCGCGTTCTTCTTGGCGATCGAGTTCATCGGGTTGATCTTCAGCGCCGCCTCGTAAGAGGCCTTGGCCTCTTTCAGCTTGCCGAGCTCTGAGAGCGCCTTACCCAGGCGGTTCTGTGCCTCCTCGTCCGTGCCGAAGCTCTCGATGATGAAGCGGTTTAGCTTGACGGCCTCGTCCCACTTGCCCGCGATGGCGAGCTGCACGGCATCGTCCGCGTACTGCGAGCGGGGTTTGAGGTGTTCGCTGGTGTCGGCTTTCAACGGCGTGCTCCCATGACATGGCTAGGGGCCAGAAGGAATGCAGAGTATACGAACTGCGAGAGCCGAGCAGCGGCTGTCATTCTCTCCGTCGTGGAGCGGCTGGGGTTGGGCGCCGTCGTGGTCGCGTGTGTGCTGTCCAGCGCCTGTCTGGGCGGCTCGTCGCCAAGCCGGCCCCCCAACACCATCCGCGTCGGCGTCGACCTTCCGCTTTCGGGCCCTGAGGCGCGGGCAGCAGCTCCGGCGCTCTACGGAATGAAGTTCTTCGTGGAGCGCCATCCCACGATCGACGGATTCGATGTTTCGCTCCGCACGGCCGACGACCGTGGCGACCCCAGCCTAGGCGCCGCCAACGTGCGCGCCTTTCTGACGGATCCCAAGCTCGTGGCGATGCTCGGCCCGTTCGACGCGGCGGTCGCGCGCCAGGAGATACCTGTGGCCAACGCGGCGGACTTCGCGATGGTCAGCCCTGCCACCAGCAATCCATGCCTCACCCGCGACGTCTTCACTCCCGCGCGTTTGAATCCCGCACGAACAGTGATCACGTGCAAGCAGGCAGGCCTTCCGGCCGCGTCGGATCTCCGCCCGAACAAGACCAACAACTTCTTCCGCCTCACGACGACCGACGACCTGCAGGGCGCGGCTGCCGCCGACTACGCGTTCCGAAAGCTGCACGTTCTGCGGGCCGGCGTCATATCGGACCACGAAGCCTACGGCCAGGGCCTCGTGTACGCCTTCTCGGCGCGTTTCGCCAGCCTGGGCGGAACCGTCCTCGGCCGTCTTGAGCTCGACCCCAAGAACCCGTCGGCGACGGCCTTTCTCAAGTCGATGAAGAACGCCGGGGCGCAGGCGATCTACTACGGCGGGAGCACGCAGGCGGGCGGCTGCGGCGTGCGGGCAGAGATGGCCGGCGTCTTTCCAGCGGGCGAAGCCGCCCCATTTCTCGGCGGCGACGGCATCGCCGAGGACCCAGCCTGCGTGTCCTCAGCCCGGCCCAACGGCGCGGGAATCTTCGCCACGGTGCCCATCGTCGACGCCGCCACGCGGCCGGATGCCGCCGCCACGATCCGCGACTTCAGGGCGACCTACGGCAACACGGCCGACTACGGCCCCTACACCGTCGTCGCGTACGACGCAACAGCGGTCCTTTACGCCGCGCTCGACCAGGCGATCCGCGACGCTGGAGGCGCGCTCCCCGATCGGGCGGCGGTCACGGCCCGCGTGGCCGAGACCTCGGGCCTGTCCGGGGCTACGGGGAACCTTGGTTTCGACCGTGCCGGCGATACCACGAACCGGGTGGTGTCGGTGGTCGAGACGACCAGTTCCGACTCCCGAGCCCCGTGGAGGCCGGTCGACGCCGTGGACTACAGCGCCCGCCTCCCCTACTGAGATCGGGGTTTGAATTCAGGTCCGACTTGACTTGGGAGGCCCCGCGAGGCAATAGTGTGCTCGGAGTAGCAGTTCGGCCATCCCATGTGGCCGCACTCGCCGCCGGCGCACTCTCGCCCCGCAAGCCGGGAAGAGGGCGGCAAGTGATGGGAGGCGTCAGGTGTGGTTTGCGCATGGCCTCCCAACCAGCACAAGGGGGAACCTTATGGTTCGAGCTAGGGGACTCGGAGTCCTCGCGATGGCTTTGATGGTCGCGTTCGCCTGCGGCGGCAGCAGCGGCGGTGGCGGCGGGACGAAGGGCACGATCAAGATCGGGTCCGACCTTCCCGTCTGCACCACCGGCGGCCAGTCGACGGCTAACGGCGTCAAGTTCGCGGTCGACCAGATAAACAGCAACGGCGGCATCAACGGCTACACCTTCTCGTATCAGAGCTTCGACGACTGCGTGCAGGGTGCCTACTCGGCTGACGCAGGCGTCCAGAACGTCCAGACGATGCTCGGTGACTCCAAGTTCCTCGGCATGATCGGCCCGTACAACTCCGCTGTAGCGAAGGCCGAGATCCCGATCTCGTCACCGCAGCACTTCGTGATGATCAGCCCGTCCAACACCAACCCGTGCCTTACCAAGGAGCAGGCCCCGCCGCTGCCTCCGTGCAGCTACCACGCGGCTGACCTTCGGAACGGCAACCCCAACAACTACTGGCGCGTCGTCACGACCGACGACTACCAGGGCCCCGCGATGGCCACGTACATGTACAAGACGCTGAACGTCCACAGCGTCGGCATCCTCGACGACAGCACAGTGTTTGGCGTCGGCATCTCCGGCGCTTTCGAGACCCAGTTCAAGACGCTCGGCGGAACGGTCGTCGCTCACTCTGAGTACCAGAAGGCCACGACCAGCGACTGGAAATCGATCCTGCTCAACTTCAAGAACAAGAACGCGGGCGGCGTCTACGTGGGCGGCACCGACGACCAGAACATCTGCATTCCGCGCAAGCAGATGAAGGACCTCGGCTGGGATGTACCGTTCGGCGGCGGTGACGGCATCGAGACCACCGACTGCATCAACCAGGCCGCAGGCAACGAAGTCGGCGTTTACGCGACCTCGGCAGGCGCGGACGCAACCAAGGTCCAGGGCGCGACCACGACGATCGCCAACTTCCGCAAGGCGTTCCCCGGCGCGAACGACTTCGGCGGCTACACCATGCAGGCCTACGACGCAGCCAACGCGCTGATGCAGGCCATCGGCCGCGCGGTCAACGACGCCAACGGCAGCGTGCCGACCCGCGACCAGGTCCGCCAGGAGATGGCCAAGACCAAGGCGTTCAAGGGCGTAATCGGCACCTACAACTTCGACGCCAACGGCGACACCGACCTCAAGATCGTGTCGATCTACGCGGTCCAGAACGTCTCCGACCCGACGCAGTCCACCGGCGTGTGCGGCAAGACCGCGGCCAACGACTGCTTCATCTGGAAAGACCAGATCAACTACGCAACCGCCTAGGCTTTAGCCCAAAATTCGCGAGGAGGCCCACAACGGGCCTCCTCGCTCTTTAGCTCACAAGGAGTAAGGGACTGGGAGCCGGCGTAGTCGGGAGCACCTCAACCCTTCAGAGGATCCGGTCTCTTGCCCTTGGCGGCATGAGCCCGATCGACTTCGGCTTCTACCTCATCTCCGCCGCCGCGGTGATCCTGCTCGCCGCCCAGGCCGTCATCAACCCGACCGCCTTCATCCAGATCACGATCTTCGGCCTCGCCGACGGGGCGATGTACGCGCTCGTCGCCCTTGGCTACACGATGGTCTACGGCATCATCGAGCTGATCAACTTCGCCCACGGCGACGTGTTCACGATGGGCGGATACATCAGCGCGGCGATCCTGGGCTTTTTCGCCATCAACGAGAACAGCTTCACGGTGGGAAACCTGATCGCGATCCTGATCGTGTTTCCGGTCGTGATGCTGATCATGGGCGGGATCAACATCTCGATCGAACGCATCGCCTACAGACCGCTCCGCAGCGCCCCCCGCCTCGCGCCCCTGATCACCGCGATCGGGATGTCGTTCGTGCTCGAGGGGGTCATGTTCCTGTGGCACGGTCCAGCCTCCGTCCACTTCCCCGACATCCTTCCCCATGGACCGAACTTCCAGGCCACCGTCAGCGGAGTGTTCGTGACATTCAAAGACGGATTCGTGATGGTGACCGCCATCGTCCTGGTCACGCTGCTCGCCATCTTCATCAACCGGACCAAGCTCGGCAAGGCGATGCGCGCGACCGCGCAGGACCGTGACGCCGCCCAGCTGATGGGCATCGACATCAACCGCACCATCGCCGCCACCTTCTTCATCGGCGCACTGCTCGCGGGCGCGGGCGGAATGATCTGGGGCCTGTACTTCAACAATCTCTTCTACAACCTTGGATTTCGGACCGGCCTCGTCGCCTTCACGTCCGCGGTGTTCGGCGGAATCGGCAACATCCCCGGCGCCGCGATCGGCGGAGTCTTGATCGGCCTGATCGCGGCCTACAGCGACTCCTACATCGGCTCCAAGTGGACAGAGGTCGTGATCTTCGGCATCCTCATCGGCGTGCTCGTGTTCCGCCCGACAGGACTGCTCGGCATGCGGGTGCCCGAGAAATGACCGACGCGGCGCCTGCGCGACGGCGCTCGCCTGTGAGGCGGCTGCGTCTGCGCGAGCGGATGCGCGACCGCGACCAGGCCATCTATGGCGTTCTGCTCCTCGCCGCGCTGGTCTATCCGATGGCCACGATCTTCGTCACCGGCGGCAGCACGGCGTACATCGCGCAGGCCGCCCACGCAGGCACCTGGGTGCTGCTCGCGATCGGCCTGAACGTGGTGGTGGGGTTTGCCGGCCTCCTCGACCTCGGCTACGCGGCGTTCTTCGCGATCGGGGCGTACACGTACGCGCTGTTTGCCTCGTCGCAGCTCAGCGCCTCCCCGCTGCACCACAACTTCCACATCCCCTTCTGGATCATGATCGTGCTGGGGATGTTCGTCGCCGCCGGGTTCGGCGCGCTGCTCGGTTTCCCCACGCTGAGGCTCCGCGGCGACTACCTCGCGATCGTGACTCTGGGGTTCGGCGAGATCGTCCCGCAGCTTTCGTACAACTTGCCGCAGTGGACCGGCGGCATCAACGCGATCGGCGGCATCGACCAGCCGTGGCTGCCCGCCTGGATCACGGGACCATGGGCCGGAGCCAACAACGTCGCGATCATCCAGAACTCGACGTGTCGGAATCCTTTAGCGCAAACGCAGTTCTTGCCGTGCTTCAGCTTCGCCTTCGACCCGATCGCGTTCTACGTGCTGATCGTGATCCTGATCATCGGCGCGGTGATCCTGGTCACCAACCTCTACCGCTCCCGGCTCGGGCGCGCATGGATGGCGATCCGCGAGGACGAGGTGGCGGCGGCGGCGATGGGCATCAACACGGTCACGACCAAGCTGCTCGCCTTCGCGATCGGCGCTTCGTTCAGCGGTTTTGCGGGCGCCTACTACGGCGCGAGCTTCGACCTCGTCAGCCCTGACGATTTCCTCTTCGTGGTCTCGATCACGGTGCTCGTGATGATCGTGCTGGGCGGCATGGGGAACATCCCCGGGGTGATCGTCGGGGCTCTGGTCATCTACTTCGTGCTGTACACGCTCCTGCCGTCGCTCGCCTCGAACGCCGAATCCTTCGCCAACAACTTCGGCCTGTCGGGCCTGACCAGGCAGAACGGCGACTGGCCGGGGCTTTACGCCGAGGTGCAGCGCCTGCAGTTCCTGATCTACGGGCTGATCCTCGTGCTGATCATGCTCCTGCGCCCGCAGGGCCTCTTCCCCAGCCGCATCCGCGAGCAGGAGCTAAAGCACGCGGTGAGCCAGGAAGAAGGTTCGGCAGTCGAGGAGGGCGTGAGGGTTTGAGCACCGACGGCGACAACATCCTGGTCCTGACGAATCTCACCAAGAGATTCGGAGGGCTGGTCGCAGTCGACAACGTGAGCCTGCACATCAAACGCGGCGAGATCTTTGCGCTGATCGGGCCCAACGGCGCGGGCAAGACGACGCTGTTCAACAACGTGACCGGTCTGTTCCAGCCGACGGCAGGCCGCGTGATCTTCGATGGCCGCGACATCACGGGCTCGAAGCCGCACCAGGTCGCCAAGCTGGGCATCGCTCGTACGTTCCAGAACATCCGGCTCTTCGACTACATGACCTGCATCGACAACGTGCGCGTCGGGCGTCATGTGCGGATGCACGCGAAGCTGTGGGACTCGCTTTTCAAGACGAGGCGCGAGCGCCGCGAGGAGGAGCGGGTCACCGAGGAGGCGATGGAGCTGCTTCGCTTCGTGGGCATCCAGCGCCAGGCCCACCAGTACGCACGCAATCTTCCCTACGGGCAGCAGCGCCGGCTCGAGATCGCACGCGCCCTGGGCACGGAACCAAAGCTGCTTCTGCTCGACGAGCCCGCCGCCGGGTTCACACCCCAGGAGAAGGTCGAGCTGATGGCGCTCGTGCACAAGATCCTCGATCGCGGGATCACGGTGTTCCTGATCGAGCACGACATGAAGGTCGTCATGGGAATCTCCGAGCGCATCGTCGTCCTCGACCATGGCGAGAAGATCGCCGAGGGACCGCCCGAGGAAGTCCGCAAGGACGCCCGCGTGATCGAGGCGTACCTGGGCAAGTCGGCCTAGGAGCGCTGGGAAAATGGCGCTGCTTGAGCTCGAAACCGTCAACGCCTTCTACGGCCGCATCCAGGCCCTGCGTGGGGTGTCCATTCACGTCGACAAGGGTGAGGTCGTCGCGCTGATCGGCTCCAACGGCGCAGGCAAGACCACCACCTTGCGCACGATCTCAGGCTTGATGCATCCCCAGAGCGGCTCGATTCGCTTCGAGGGAAAAGACATCTCGCGGACCCCGGCGTCGCGCGTCGTCGAGCTGGGGATCAGCCAGTCACCCGAGGGGCGGCGACTCTTCGCCCGCATGACCGTGTACGACAACCTCCTGATGGGTGCGTATTCGCGCAACGACCGCCCCGGAATCGCCTCTGACATCGAGCGAGTGTTCACGCTGTTCCCGCGGCTGCAGGAGCGTCGTACGCAGATCGCGGGGACGCTCTCCGGCGGCGAGCAGCAGATGCTGGCGATGGGCCGCGCGCTGATGGCGAAACCGAAGCTGATGATGCTCGACGAGCCCTCGCTGGGGCTGGCTCCGATCCTGATCGAGACCATCTTCAGCATCGTTCGCGAGATCAACTCGCAGGGCACTACCGTGCTGCTGGTGGAGCAGAACGCCAACAAGGCGCTGGAAGTGGCCAATCGAGGCTACGTTCTGGAAACCGGGGTCGTCGTCCAGGAAGGCTCCGGGCGCCAGCTGCTCGCGTCAGAGGAAGTCCAGAAAGCCTACCTGGGGATGTAAGCCTCCTCCGGCGGCTTCGCCGCCACCTTCCCCAATCAATGGGGATTGCTAACGGCCGGGCTGGTAGCTCGACACGAACAGGTAGACCAGCACGATCGCGAACGCCCCGTACTCGAGGACGACATTGCGCGTGAAGCTGTCCTCGACCGTGTGACGCACGAGGCCGCGGTTGATGTACCAGGCGAACAGCAGCATCACCGCAAAGGTCCCCTCGTTGACGACCAGGTACAGCGACAGCGCGGTGATCGCCCAGGCAAGAAAGGTGACGACCTGCCCCACGAACAGCGCAAAGATGAACGCGCGCCTCGGGGCGATAGCCACGCCGTTGATCCGGAAGCTGCGGTAAGACGCGAGGAAGGTGATTGTGAAGATCCACAGCAGGCGCAGGATCGGGTTGAAGGGCAGCGTCACGACGACGAGGTAGGCGCCGGCGACGACGAGTACGAGGATGACTTCCTGCACGACCAGGTGCCCCGGTTTCTCGGCCTCGCGCAGCCTCAGGTAGTCGAGTCGCGCGGCCATGATGAAGCCGGTCCCAAACACTGCGGTCAAGAGGAGGTATTTCCAGAGCTCCGGCACGAGCAGCGACAGCCCGGCGAGCGTGATCGCGCCCAGCGCGACGGGTATGTAGTGCTCGATGCGAGGGAATTCCGCAGTCCCACGTAGATAACCGAGCAGCGCAGGGGCGGCGAGCACGACGATGCCGAGCGCCAGCGCCCACACCTGGCCTGGTGCGAGGAGCTCCGACTTGAAGCCGAGCGCGATCGCCACCAATACCACGCCGGCGAAGATCAGGAAGCTGCGGTCGCGCTCCGCCCTGGCGGCGGAATCGGCCGGGACGACCTTCTCGATCAGCTGGGGCGGAAGTTTCACTGCGAAAACGGAATTCTAGACGCGGCCATACCGATCCTCCAAACGAACGACGTCTTCGATCTCGGGCGTCGAGACCTCGAAGATGTCCGAATCCTCGACCGCGGTCAGCCTGTGCCGGGTACCAGGGGTGATGTGCAGCGTGTCGCCGGCCGTCATGCGCCGCATGTTCAGCCTGCCATCGCCGCCGCCAAGCTCCATGTCGATCGTGCCCTTCAGCAGGTACTGATATTCGTCCTTTCGCTCGTGGTACTGGAGCGACAGCGCCTCGCCCTTCTTGACATGAAGGATCTTGCCGGCGTAGCGGTCGGTGATGGCCCAGCGGAGCTCGTAGCCCCATGGTTTGTCGACCTTGTTGTCCTCGACGCGCCCGAACTCAGGCCGGCTGCTTGATGCCAACTATGTCTTCCAGAGCGTGCAATCTCGCGTCGACGGCCTCGCGGTCTGCGGCCTCGGAGTAGATCCGGATCAACGCCTCGGTCCCGCTGGCGCGGAGCAGCACCCAGCTGCCATCGGCCAGGTAGAACTTGAAACCATCGTCGGAACGCACCCGCTGGACAGGGACCCCGGCGATCTCCTCCGGCTCGTTCTTCTCCAGCGTGTCGAGGATGCGCTTGCGGTCGGTGTCGTAAGTCTCGCGCACCAGGTGGATGTCGTGCCGCGCGTAGGCGTGCGGCCCGACGCGCTGCTCGAGGTCCGCGAGGATCTGCGAGACGTGCTTGCCGGTCTTGACGATCATGTCGGCGAACAGAAGACCGATCAGGATGCCGTCCCGCTCGGGGATGTGACCGCGCACCGCGAAGCCGCCGGACTCCTCGCCACCGAGCAAGGCGTTGGTCTCCATCATCTTGGGCGCGACGAACTTGAATCCCACCGGCACCTCGTAGACGCGCTCGCCGAACTCCGCACCCAGCTTGTCGACCATCGCGGTCATGTTCACGGTCTTGACCACCGGCCCGCGCATCCCGCGCGTCTCGAACAGATAGAGCATCAGCAGCGCGAAGACCTGGAGCTGATTGATGAAGCGTCCAGTCTCGTCGATGATCCCGACGCGGTCTGCGTCGCCGTCGGTGCAGATGCAGAGATCCTGGCCACCGACCTTCATGAACGTGATGGTGGAGTCGATGTTGGGCGGAATCGGCTCTGGGTTGATGCCGCCGAAGAGCGGGTTGCGTTGATTGTGCAGCTCTGTCACGTTGCTGCGCCCTCCCCCGACCATCTCGGCGATGTAACCGTATCCAGAGCCGTACATGCACTCGTGGACGATGCGCAGGCCCGCGTCCTTGATCGCGTCGACGTCGACCATGCGCGCGATCTGCGCGTAGTACGGCCCGCGCGGGTCGTACGACGAAACGAGCCCATGACCAACGGTCGGATCGGGCGCGGGAACCTCGTCGAGCGCAGCGATGTTGCGTTCCAGCTCGGCGATGACCTCCGACGGAACAGCGCTGCCGGTCTCGGTCTTGCCTTTGTATCCGTTGAACTGGTACGGGTTGTGGCTTGCCGTGATGGCGACCGCGCCTGCCGCGTGACGATCGATCACCGCCCAGGAGGCGACCTGCGTCGGCGACGGGCGATCGAACACCAGCGTCTTGATGCCGTTGCTGGCAAACACGTGCGAGACGGTCTGCGCGAAGTCCTCCGAAGCGAACCTGCAGTCGTAGCCGACGATTGCAAGAGGTTCGTTCGTTCGCGACCTCAGGTACTGGGCGTGAGCCTGTGCCACGCGGCGCACGTTGCCGAACGTGAAGTCGTCGGCGATCACACCCCGCCAGCCGTCAGTTCCGAATTTGATCTGGGTCGGCATTCGGTTTCCTAAAGGTAACGGGTCTTGCGGGCGCGCTTGAGCGCCTCGACGACCTTGCGCACGTCCTGCGCGCGCGACCGCGGGACGACGAGTAAAGCGTCCGGCGCGTCGACGATGATCATGTCCTTCAAGCCGATCCCGGCCACGAGCCGGCGATCGCCGAAAACGAGGCTGCCGCTGGTGTCGACTAGCACCGCTTCGCCCTCGACCGAGTTGCCATGCGCGTCGGGATGCACGCGATCGCCGAGCTCCGCCCAGTTGCCGATGTCCGCCCAGTCGAATGTCGCCGGGACCAGGAGCAGCCGGTCCGTCTTTTCCATCACGCTGCGGTCGATCACCTCGACGGGAAGTCGGTTGTAGAGACGTGTTGCCTCCGCTTCGTCGCCTGCGCGGCGCGCCGCAACCACGTTGCGCAGACCGGCCAGATGGCGGGGCGCGTGTCGCGCGAGCTCGTCGAGGAATATCTGGATCCGCCACGAGAACCACGCGAGGTTCCAGTAGTAGCCGCCAGCGCGCAGGAACCGGCTCGCGGTCGCTGCGTTCGGTTTCTCGATGAAGCTCCGGACGCGCAGCGTTCCCTTCGAAGCTCGACCGGGCGCGTGGATGTAGCCGAGACCGGTCGAGGCGAACGTCGGCTTGAGGCCGACGGTGACCAGGTTGTCGGTCGTCGCCGCCGCCGTGACCGCAGTCCGGACGGCGCGTCTGATCTCGGTTTTGCCTCTCACCACGTGGTCGGCGGGCAGGGCAACCATGACCGCCCCGGGAGACTGTTCGGCCAGCGTGAGGGCCGCGAGCCCGTACGCGTTCGTTGTGCCGCGCGCTGACGGCTCGAGGAGAAGGTGCGCGGCGTCGACCTCGGGCAGGACGGCTCCGATGATCTCCCTCTGGCGCGTCTCCGTGAGCACGAAGACCTCATCCGCGACCGACCTGGCGCGGTCGTAAGTTGCGCGCAGGAGCGGGCGGTGGTTTTCCGCCAGTGGAAGTACGTGCTTCGGCGTCGAGCTCCGCGACCGCGGCCACAATCGCGTGCCTGCCCCGCCGGCCGGGATGACCGCGAGGGTCTTCGCTGCCGTCACCTCAGCTCTTCGGCAAGCTCAGCCGCGCGCGCGGTCGACTCCCACGGCGCGTCGATGTCCGTGCGGCCGAAGTGGCCGTACACCGCCGTCTGGCGAAAGAGCGGGCGACGGAGGTTGAGCTCCTTGATGATGCCGAGCGGGCTCAGGTCGAAGAGCTTGCCGACGGCGGTGGCGATCGAGGCGTCGGGCACCTTCCCCGTGCCGAAAGTGTCGACCCTGATCGCCACCGGCTTGACGACACCGATGGCGTAGGAAAGCTGCACCTCGCATTTGGGCGCGACGCCGGCGGCGACGACGTTCTTGGCCACGTAGCGCGCGCCATAGGCCCCGGCGCGATCGACCTTGGTCGGGTCCTTGCCCGAGAAGCAGCCGCCGCCATGGCGCGCGTAACCGCCGTAGGTGTCGACCATGATCTTCCGGCCGGTGAGACCCGCGTCCGCGACCGGTCCGCCGACGACAAACCTGCCGGTCGGATTAATGAACGAACGCACCGCCCCATTGCGGAGCTGGTCGGGGATGACCGCGTCGATCACGTGCTCGGCGATATCGGAGCGAAGCTGCGCGGGATCGACCTCATCGTGGTGCTGGGTCGACAGCACCACGTTGTCGAGGCCGTCGGGCCTGCCGTCGTCGGCGTAGCGGATCGTCACCTGCACCTTGCCATCGGGCCTCAGGTAGCTGAGTCTCTTGTTGTGCCGAACCTCGGCCAGCTTCCGTGCGAGCCGGTGCGCGAGGGTGATCGGGAGCGGCATGAGCTCGGGCGTCTCGTCGCAGGCGAAGCCGAACATCATCCCCGAGTCGCCGGCGCCCCCCACGTCGACTCCCTGCGCGATGTCCGGCGACTGCTCGTCGATGCTCACGACGATTCCGCACGTCTCGGCGTCGAAGCCGTACTTCGCCCTCGTGTACCCGACCTCGCGGACGGTGTGCCGGATGATGCGTGGAATGTCGACGTAGCAGTCGGTCGTGATCTCCCCGACCACCATCACCAGACCGGTGGTGACGATCGCCTCGCACGCCACCCTGGCGAGCGGGTCCTTGGCCAGGATCGCATCGAGGATTGCGTCCGAGATCTGGTCGGCCAGCTTGTCCGGGTGGCCCTCGGTGACGGACTCGGAAGTGAACAAAGACGGCATGACTGCAGGTCCTCCTTCGAAATCTCCCACGCCGGCAAAGCCCCGCGACCGTGTGCGCGGGTCCCCAGGCGCCAGGTTCATCCCCTCGGGACTTCGACGAATCCTAACCGAGAGGGATGTAGTGGATTCCCGAGTGCCGGAACAGCCGGGATCCGCGCTGCCGGAGCAGCTGGGCGGTCGATTTCCTTGCAGCGTCCATCACCGCCTCGACGTGCTGCCGTTTCATCACCCAGGTCGCCGTCGGCGCCGTGATCGGGCAGAGGACGACGATTCGCGCGCGCTCGCGGAGCCGCTCAAAGTCGCTGAGCATGTGGTGGTGGAGCGACAGCTGGAGGGTGCGCGCGATCAGCTCGGGCAATGACGCGGGCGCCTGCTCGTACTCCCCGCCCGCCATCAGGCTGATGGCCAGGATCTCCCGGGCGCCGTCTTCGACGGCGATGTTGAGCGGCGTGTTTTCGACCACTCCCCCGTCGAGGTGCTCGCGGTCGTCGATGCGCACCGACGGAAACACCCCAGGGATCGCGGTCGACGCGAGCAGCGCCCGCGCCAGGTCGCCGGAGCGAAACACCGCCGGCTTGCCCGCGTTCATGTCCGTCGCCACCACCGCGAGAGGCGTGCGTAGCTGCTCGAACGTCGAGATGCCGGTAAGCGCCTGGGCGCGATCGATCAGGTTGCGTACGTTCTGCTGCGGCATCACGCTGAGCAGGTCGCGGCGCAGGCCCGACATGATGACGCCAAGGGGGTGAGCCTCGAACACGGCGGCGGCCTGGCGGGAGAGCCAGACCTCGCGGAGCATCATCGTGCCGGCGAGCGACGGGAAGGCCGCGATCGACGCTCCGTTCAATGCCCCGACGCTGGTGCCGACGATCGCGGCCGGCGCCTCGACACCCGCCTCGAAGAGGGCGTGGATCACGCCGACCTGTGCGGCGCCTCTTGCTCCCCCGCCGCCCAGCACCCAGGTGCGCCGAGCGGGTCCGAACATCTTTCTCGCTGCTGAGGCTAGGTGCCTTCCTCCCAGGAGGAAAGATAACGACGCTGCTCCTCGGTGAGCGTATCGATCGCGATTCCCATCGCCTTCAGCTTGAGCCGCGCCACTTCGCCGTCGATCTCGACCGGCACGCCGTACACCTTCTTGTCCAGGCTGGCGGCGTTCTTGGCGATGTACTCGGAGCACAACGCCTGGTTGGCAAAGCTCATGTCCATGACTGCGGCGGGGTGACCTTCCGCCGCCGCCAGGTTGATGAGGCGGCCCTCGCCGAGCAAGAAAAGGCGCCGCGAGTCGGCCAGGCGGTACTCCTGGACGGACGGGCGGACCTGGCGGACGCTCTGCGCGAGCTCATCGAGGGCCTTGAGGTTGATCTCCGAGTTGAAGTGGCCGGAGTTGGCCAATATCGCGCCGTCCTTCATTACCTCGAAGTGCCTGCGGTCGAGGACGTTCACGTCACCCGTGACCGTGACGAAGATGTCGCCTTCGCGCGCGGCCGCGTCCATCGTCAGCACGCGGAATCCGTCCATCGCGGCCTCGAGCGCCTTGACGGAGTCGATCTCGGTGACGACCACCTCGGCTCCGTGGCCCTTGGCGCGCGAGGCGAGCCCCCGTCCGACCCACCCGTAGCCCGCGATCACGAACGTCTTGCCCGCGAGCAGCACGTTGGTCGAGCGGATGATTCCGTCGATCGTCGACTGGCCGGTTCCATACCGGTTGTCAAACATGTGCTTCGTGTTCGCCTCGTTGACCGCGACGATCGGATAGGCGAGCACACCGTGCTCCGCCATCGCGCGGAGACGGACCACGCCGGTCGTTGTCTCCTCGGTGCCGCCGATGACCTCCGGCAGCTGGTCGCGGCGCGACTTGTGCAGGACGGAGACGAGGTCGGCGCCATCGTCCATCGTGAGCTGCGGGCGGTGGTCGAGCGCCGCCTCGATGTGCTGGTAGTACGTCTCGTTGTCCTCGCCGCGAATCGCGTAGGTCTTGATCCCGTGATTCGCTGCGAGCGACGCCGCCACCGCGTCGTTGGTCGACAGCGGGTTGGAGGCGCAGAGCGCCAGGTCGGCGCCGCCCGCCTTGAGCGTGAGCATGAGGTTGGCCGTCTCGCTCGTCACATGCAGGCACGCTGCGAGCCGAAGACCCTTGAGCGGCTGCTCTTTGAGAAATCTCTCGCGGATCAGGCTCAGCACCTGCATCTCGCGCGCGGCCCAGTCGATGAGGTCTTGACCCTGTGCGGCGAGATTGGAATCCTTGACGTCGCTTCCCCGAGAACTCACTTTCAATGCTTGCTCCTAGTAGACGATCTCGCTGACCAGCTTTACGTCACTCACGCGCCGGCGCCCCTCGAGGTAGCTCAGCTCGATCAGCACCTGCACCCCGACGACGTCCGCCCCAAGCTTGCGCATCAGCCGGACCGCGGCCGACGCCGTGCCGCCGGTGGCCAGAACATCATCGACGATCAGGACCTTTTGACCCGGCTGCACCGCGTCGGAGTGGACCTCGAGCTGGTCGGTCCCGTACTCGAGCTCGTACGACTCCACGACCGTCATCCACGGCAGCTTGCCTGCCTTGCGGATGGGCACGAACCCGGCGCCGAGTTTGACGGCCATCGCCGCGCCCGGAATGAAGCCACGCGCCTCGATCGCCGCGACCAGATCGGGTGGATTGGCCGACCACGCCCTGGACATCATCCCGACCACCTCGCGAAAGATGTTCTTCTCGCCCAGCAGCGGCGTGATATCGCGAAAGATGATTCCCTTCTGCGGATAGTCGGGAACGTCTCTGACGTACTTCTTGAGGTCTTCAGGCGTGGTCATTGCGTCACAGCACCGAACGAAAGTATTCAAGAGTTCGGCGCAGCCCGTCTTCGAGGCCGACCTCGGGCTCCCAGCCGAGCAGCTTCTTCGCTCGGGTGATGTCGGGGCGGCGCTGCCTGGGATCGTCCACGGGCAGATCGCGATGCACGATCTGGCTCTTCGATCCGGCGAGCCGGATGATCGTCTCGGCCAGCTCGAGCACGGTCACCTCCTGCGGGTTGCCGAGGTTGACCGGCAGCTCGTCGCCCCTTTCGAGGTTCGCGATCACGCCGCGCACCAGGTCTGACACGTAGCAAAGACTTCGCGTCTGCGACCCGTCGCCGTAAACCGTCAGCGGCTCGCCACGGATCGCCTGGGCCATGAAGTTCGGCACCGCGCGACCGTCCGACACCTGCATGCGCGGTCCGTGCGTGTTGAAGATTCGGATGATCCGCGTGTCCACCTGGTGCATGCGGTGGTACGCCATAGCGAACGCCTCGGCGCAGCGCTTGGCCTCGTCGTAGCAGCCACGCGGACCGATTGGGTTGACGTTGCCCCAGTACGTCTCAGGTTGGGGATGGACGAGGGGATCTCCGTAGACCTCGGACGTCGATGCGAGGAGAAAGGTCGCGTCCTTCGCCCTTGCGAGCCCGAGCATGTTCATGGTGCCCAACGTCCCCACCTTGAGGGTGTGGATCGGGTTGGAGTCGTACTGCGGCGGCGATGCCGGCGAGGCGAAATGGAGCACGTAGCGCGCGTCACCACCGATGAAGACGCCGTGGTTGACGTCGGCCTGACGAAACTCGAAGTCGGGGTTGTTCTGCAGCGAGTCGAGGTTTTTCGGCGAGCCGGTTATGAAGTTGTCGAGGGCGAGCACGCGCATTCCACGTTCGAGCAGCGCCTCACAGAGGTGCGAGCCGATGAATCCGGCCCCCCCGGAAACCACCGCTCTCGGTTTGGGGTTATTCGCGGCCAATGCCGCGGTACGTGAAGCCCAGGTCCTTGAGTAGCGCCGGGTCGTAGATGTTGCGGCCGTCGACGATGACCGGCCGGCGCATGAGCTGCTTCACCCGGCGGAGGTCGAGCTGGCGGAACTCGTTCCACTCGGTGATGAGCACGAGCGCGTCTGCACCGTTCGCAACCTCATACGCGTCTTTCAGGTACTCGACGTCGGGGACCAGCATCCGCGCCCTCTCGACGGCCGCCGGGTCGTACGCGCGCACCGATGCGCCCGCGGCGATCAGGACCTTTGCGATGTCGAGGCTCGGCGCCTCGCGCATGTCGTCGGTATTGGGCTTGAAGGCCAGGCCGAGAAGGCCGACGACGCGACCCGGCAGCTCGTCGAGGACCTCGCGGAGCTTGTCGATCACCAGCATGCGCTGGTCGTTGTTGATGTCCATCACGGCGTGGAGGAGCTCCGGGTGATAGTCGAACCGCTCGGCGACCGCAGCCAGCGCCGCGACATCTTTGGGAAAACATGAACCGCCGTAGCCGATGCCCGCTTCGAGAAATCGCGGACCGATCCGTCCGTCCAGTCCCATGCCTTCGGCGACGAGCTTCGCGTCGGCGCCGACGCGCTCGCTGATGCGCGCGATCTCGTTGATGAAAGAGATCTTGGTCGCGAGGAAAGCGTTCGACGCGTACTTGACCATCTCGGCGGTGTAGATGTTCGGTGTGAT